>Ga0160421_1000093_pt1 | contig 54596 bp, 45 predicted proteins | sample TAMARWmetagpilot_FD_108195 | JGI IMG/M metagenome (GOLD analysis project Ga0160421, IMG submission 108195) | Phycosphere-associated microbial communities from TAMU algal ponds, Corpus Christi, Texas, USA - TAMU ARW-7 10/27 metagenome pilot | ecosystem: Engineered > Artificial ecosystem >... | reverse complement strand
GGTATAGGATGGATTATTGCCGCTGATCTCTGCGTTCTTGACGTTTAAATCTATTGCCGTTAACCCATCTGGCGTCCCGTCATCGCAAACTTCCAATGGCGTTGGATCTACCAAGACTGGTAAAGCGTTCACTGTAAACTCTACAATACTACTATTTGGACACGCGCCAGAAGTTAGATACTCAATGGTGTAAGTTTCTCCTGGTGTACCATTCGAAACTATGCCTGTATTCGTATCAATAACCGCTGTATCTGTAGGCGGAATATTAAAAGTAAATGTTCCCCCCAAAGTTCCTGTTACGGTTGGTATACCTCCATCACAAGTAGGATTTACCGTGAATGTTGCATCATCAAGAGGAAGTACATTAAAGGAAACTGTCTGTGCCTCTGAACAAACACCAGAAGTTGTGTACACAATTCCGTAGCTAGCACCCGATGTACCATTTGTCACTGTACCTGTATTTGGGTCAATCATGGCTGTATCTGTTGGTGGTGTATCAAAGCTGAATGTTCCACCTAGTGTACCAGTAATTGTTACTGTTCCACCATCACATGTCGGAGTCACTGTAAATGAAGCATCATCGGCATCTAAGACCGTTACAGACTCTATAGATGATTGAGGACAGTCGCCAGCTGTAGTATATTCAACAAAATAGGTTGTACCAGAAACGCCATTTGTAACTGTTCCAGTATCAGTATCAATAACAGCCGCATCTGTTGGTGCAGGATTAAAATTAAAAACACCACCAACATCGCCCGTGATTGTAGCTGTTCCACCATCACAAGATGCTGTAAGAGTAAAACTAGGGTCATCTAAAGTTAAAACTGTTAAAGTTTGCGTACTAGAGGAAGGGCAAAATCCAGAAGTCACATACACAATTTCGTATGAAGCACCAGGTGTAGCATTTGTGACTTCTCCTGTATTAGGGTCAATAACTGCAGTGTCTATTGGTGGAACATCAAAACTAAATGTCCCGCCTAAATCTCCTGTAATTGTGGTTATACCTCCATCACAAGTTGGTGTTATTGTAAATGAAGGATCATCTTCTAATATTACATTAAATGATTGTAAACTAGTTGACGGGCAAATACCTGATGTGGTGTATTCTATAGTGTATGAGGCACCAGAAGTTCCACCAGTGACTTCACCAGTTACAGGATTGATAATTGCAGTATCTGTTGGTGCAGGATTAAATGTAAACGTACCACCAACATTTCCTGTTACCACTGTAGTCGCACCATCACAAGTTGGTGTAATATCAAAAGAAGCATCATCTCTTGGGTTAACTATGAGGTTGAACACAGGGTTTGCAGACGCGTTGTAACAAGTTGAATCACCAACACTTTCAACCCTCACATATATTGGCTCTGGATTTCCACCGTTTGTATACAGAATTGGTAAAACACCTGTACCTGCATCAGCATCAGCAAAACTTGTATGATAAGTTACAGTAAAATCTGTATCTGGCTGAGGACCTAGTATTCCAAGCGTTTGTGCGTCTAGGTTAAACTCTTCAATTCCATCATTAGACACATCATCACATAATTCTAAATCTGGAACAGGATTTATATCTGGTTGACCTGATACATTTAATGTAAATGGTAGCACCTCATAACACCCAGAATCTAAATACTCAACCCTAATGTAAATAACTTCTCCATCTGTACCTGAATAATTATTTAAACCTGCTATAGCACCAACATCAGTATCTGCATCTGCTTGTGAATTATGGTAAGTAACCACCAAATCGCCAGCATTAGCAGCACTTGCCAGAACAACTGCCGTATTTGTTTCTAAATCAAAAATGTAAGGAGGAACACCTGTATCACAAATAAATAAGTTGTTTGGCGCTTCTGTTACTATTTCTGGTAAGACATCGATACATACTTCTTCTGTGTACTCACATCCAAAGTCATCCATCGCTCTATAAGTATAACAGTACTGGCCAGAATTAGGAGGTGTTACTGTAATAATATTTCCGTTAGTGTTTGTTATTGTAGGATCTGCGTCCCAAGCCTCTGAAGTAATAACAGGTGTAAAAGATAATTCTGGTGGTTGAATCGCTGGATCGAAATTCAAATACCACTCAAATATATATCCATTATCAATCGATAAATTGTCTACAACTCTAATTGTCCAAGTTCCATTTAATTGTGTACCAAGTAAACCATTAAAACTCTCAAATGGTAAATATGTACCAGGCACCCATGAATTATTAGGTGGATTTGTACCGTTAATCTCTGTTGGTGCATCCTCTAACAATACAGAAGCATTCATAGAAAAACAATATGTCTCGCCTGTTCCCGGTGCTAGCGAATTATCATCATTGGCTCCACCAAAATAAGTGCCACCACCTGCTTGATCAAATAATCTAATTTCCTGTCCGCTAGGCCCTTCTATAAATATGTCTAAATCACCCGAAAAAGAGTGTTCCATATTTAAACAAACCTCTATTAATTGGTTAGGGTCTGTTAATGTTTGTGAAGACTCAAAACAATCAACAACTATTGAAGATGTATATTGTTGACCCGATCCATCAGGTAAAAATGTTTGTTCAGCAACAGGTGGAGTACAATCATTAATAAACTGAACTGGGTTAACAATACCTGTTATATCTGTACTTTCCCCAAAACATATGGTGTTTTCGGCAGCACCTGTACCAGTAAAATCTGCTTCTGTACCTACCTGAATGACCTGATTTATGAGATTAGTATTGGAACAACCTTCTGGATCTTCTGATGTATTAGTATCTCTAATATTTAAGTTTACAATATAAACACCTGGGTCTGGATATGAAAAAACGGCTGTTTGACCTGTAACGGTATTACCATCGCCTAAATCCCATTCGTATGTGGCACCTGTACCATCTACTTCAAAAACTCCACTACCATTTAATGTAATTTCTTCATCGGGACACACTCTAATATAGCCATCTCCATTTGGTGCCGGAACAGAAGAATCTATTTGGGAATTAATGGACTGGCAAGGAGTTAAACAAGATATATTTGCTGCCCAACCACTTCCACTACCCGAAGCATTGGATGTAAATTCAATTGTTATACAACCTCCTGTATTTTCCTCTGTTGCAGAAACTACACCAGGTGAATCACCACCTGAGAATTGACCAAAGGCGTCGGCAGCTGTAGAATCACCATTATAGATTGTCATCACATCTGCATTCAACTGAGTGGTAAACTCCGTAAAATCCAATATCACCCTTTGCCCTGGATTTTCAGGACATATTGTTAAGACGAAACTTTCATCGTTTCCATAATTTCCAAACTCACCTCCAGAATCGTAAAAAACTCCACCACATTGGCTAACTGTCCCATTCTGCATATTAACATCTTGAGCAATCAAAACCGATGAAAATACTAATGTTATAAAAGTTAATAAATACTTCATTGTGTAATTTTTTTAGTGATGTTGAGATTTTATGGTTATAAAATAATTGGTGTTGTCTACCTGATACATCTTGTCTCCTCTAGCATGAAAAGCAAAATTATATTTTAAAGGATTGAAGTTCTTTGGGTCAAACGTTTTATCTCTCTCTAAATCTGAAACAAAACTATTTAGAAGAGGAATCTCTGACAGCTTCTGACAATCTTTTTTATCACTCTCTTTAGAGATGTACTCAATTACTATTCTATTTCTTAACAAATCTTTAATACTCTTTAAACGGAAAGCGTTACTGTAAATGTATTTTTCTGCGTACTCACCATAAACCTCATCTATTTGAAGTCGCTCCTTAGTTGTTAATGGTAAATCTACATTGTCTTTAAACTCAATAACCTTAAGAGAAACTTTGTTATTTTTTTCTTGACCAGATGAACACAACGGCAAGAGTATTAAAATGAAAATTGTAAGAAATTTATTCATAGCTTAACCTTATTTTAAAGTTTGGAAAATTAAGAAAATTTTATAAAAACCATTGTTAATTCGTCAATGATATTAACATTTTAACGGTTTTAGATATATAACAAGTATAATTGTAAAACTCCTACCACTCCCATCCTATTTTTATTACGTATCTTTGCAACTTCTTTTTAAAGATTGATTAATAATTATTTAACTATGAAAATCGATAACGATTTTAACGATATAGACGCTTTGGGCGATAACCACATAGGTTCATCTAGCGATACGCCAATGAGAGATGATGCTTTTGAATTATCAAAAGAAGAAAAAATAGACATTATTAAAGATGATGTAAGACACATCATGGAAACCCTAGGACTAGATCTTACCGATGATAGCCTAAAAGGCACACCTAACCGAGTTGCAAAAATGTTTGTGAATGAAATTTTTGGTGGACTTGATCCTAATAAAAAACCTAGCGCATCTACTTTTGACAATAAATATAAGTATGGTGAAATGCTGGTAGAAAAAAATATTACCGTTTATTCTACTTGCGAGCATCATTTGTTGCCTATCGTAGGAAGAGCTCATGTTGCTTATATTTCTAATGGTACTGTGGTTGGCCTTTCTAAAATGAATAGAATTGTAGATTACTATGCCAAACGTCCTCAGGTGCAAGAGCGCCTTACCATACAAATTGTAAAAGAACTTCAAAACGTATTGAACACCGAAGATGTTGCCTGTGTTATTGACGCTAAACATTTGTGCGTTAACTCTCGCGGCATAAGAGATATTGAAAGTAGTACTGTAACTTCTGAATTTGGTGGAAAATTTAAAGAAAAAGAAACAAGAAGAGAGTTCCTTGACTACATTCAATTAGACACAAAGTTTTAACTTGTTTCCTCTTACTTTGTTCTTTAGTTTTGTTTAAACATTTTTTGAATTTTACAACATGCCTTTGTACGATACCCAAACTATAAAAATTTACAATTCCTTATCTGGAGAAAAAGAAGTCTTTAAATCTATAAATGAAGGATATGTTGGTATGTATGTTTGTGGTCCGACAGTATATAGCAACGTACATTTAGGAAATGTAAGAACCTTTATGTCCTTTGATGTTATCTTTAGATATTTAAAACATCTAGGATATAAAATAAGATATGTTAGAAATATCACTGATGCTGGTCATTTAGAAAATGATGCAGATGAAGGTGAAGATCGAATTGCTAAAAAGGCAAGACTAGAAGCTATTGAGCCAATGGAAGTGGTGCAACGCTACACTGTAGATTTCCATAACATCTTAAACAAATTCAACTTTTTACCTCCTAGTATAGAACCAACCGCAACTGGTCATATCATTGAGCAAATAGAACTCATTAAAACCATTATAGATAATGGCATGGCATATGTAGTTAATGGTTCTGTTTACTTTGATGTACATAAATACAATGAGACTAAACCTTACGGAATCTTAAGTAAGCGTAAACTCGAAGATTTAATTCATAACACCAGAGCACTTGATGGTCAATCAGACAAGAAAAACCCTCAAGATTTTGCACTTTGGAAAAAAGCCGAGCCACAACATATAATGCGTTGGCCTTCTCCTTGGAGTGATGGTTTCCCAGGATGGCATTTAGAGTGTACAGCTATGAGTACCAAGTATCTTGGTGAACAGTTTGATATTCATGGTGGTGGCATGGATTTAAAATTTCCGCATCACGAATGTGAAATTGCTCAGGCTGAAGCTTGTAATGATCATTCACCAGTAAATTATTGGATGCATGCCAATATGCTTATAATGAATGGCAAAAAAATGGCGAAATCTACAGGTAATTTTATTCTGCCTAATGAAATTTTTTCTGGAGACAATCCTCACATCACTAAAGCATATGCACCAAGTGTAGCTAGATTTTTTATGCTTCAGGCGCACTATAGAAGTATTTTAGACTTCACTAATAATGGTTTATTAGCTAGTGAAAAAGGATTTTACAGATTAATGGATGCTATTAATTTAATTGAAGATTTAAAAACTAGTGAATCGTCATCATTTAATGTTTCTGAATGGAAACAAAAATGTTATGATGCAATGAATGATGACTTTAATACTCCTATTTTAATAGCAACCTTATTTGACGCTGCAAAGTTTATTAATCAAGTTAAAGATGGTAGCGCAACAATAACCAAAGAAGATTTAGGGGTATTGAAAGAAACACTAGAAAACTTCACTTTTGATATTTTAGGTTTAGTTAATGTTTCTAAAGAAAGTACAGGTTCTGACAAGTTATCTGGTGCTGTTGAAATTTTAATTAACCTTAGAAAAGAAGCGAGACAAAATAAAGATTTTGCATTGTCTGATAAAATTAGGGATGAACTCGCAGAAGTTGGTATTCAACTAAATGATAGTAGGGAAGGCACTACATTTACGACTAATTAAAGCCTATCCTAAATCCTTTCCAAAAGAAAGGACTTTACCAAGAATATGAAAAAAGTTCTGATTGCACCGTTTATTTTTTTAATCAAAGTCTATCAAACTTTTATATCTCCAATAACGCCAGCAACTTGCAGGTACCAACCAACGTGTTCTCATTACGCCAAGGAAGCTTTAGAGGTGCATGGCTTTTTTAAAGGAGGTAAATTGGCATTGAAACGGATTTTTAGTTGTCATCCATGGGGAGGTAAGGGATTTGACCCAGTACCTAAAAAGGATGACAACTAAAAATTTTGCCATCGCGCCAGCTCGCCCATTCGTTAAAAATGTACACTGTACATTTTCTTAACACTCTGTCGCCTTTGGGTGGAAAAGGTTATGACCCTGTACCACCAAAAGAAGATTAATATTACGTTAATCCTATTTTCACTCCCTAACAAAATATTATATTTACGGCGAAAAGATTATAAATATGCACGCATTAAAAATATATTGGGATCCCATAAAATCTATTGACTTAGGCTTTTTTGAACTTCATTTCTACAGCCTTATGTGGATAATAGCCTTTATCTTAGGGTTTCAAATCACCAAGCGTATCTGGAAAAATGAAAATCAATCTAACGAGTCTTTAGATTCTTTGTTTATATATTCCGTTTTAGGAATAATGATTGGTGCGAGATTAGGCCATGTCATTTTTTACCAACCAGAATTATTTGGAGAAGACTTTTTCAGCATCTTTTTACCATTTAAGTTTAAAGGTGGTTTTGAGTTTACCGGTTTTCAAGGCCTAGCTAGCCATGGTGCTGCTATTGGTATGATAATCTCAATGTATCTATTTAATAAAAAAGTATTAAAAAAATCCATCTTATGGATACTAGACCGTGTAGTTATTGCCACGGCACTTGGTGCAGTGTTTGTAAGAATAGGGAATTTTATTAATTCAGAAATTATAGGAAAATACACTAACAGTGATTTTGGTGTCGTATTTAGACAACTTGGCGAAACAGAACCAAGACATCCTGCTCAGTTATACGAAGCGTTTTGCTACATATTTGTATTTTTCACTTTACTTTATTTCTACTGGAAAACCAATAAATCTAAACAAGAAGGTTTCTTATTTGGGTTATTTTTAGTCTTCCTTTGGACTATACGATTCTTTGTTGAATTTGTTAAAGAAGCTCAGGTTGATGAACGCGCAGAATGGGCTTTAAATACTGGGCAGTGGTTAAGCATACCTTTTATGTTAATTGGGTTATATTTTATGTTTGTCTACAAACCAAAAAACAAGATTGCTTAATGCGTTATAATCGTTTTATAGGATTTTCAATCCTTATTTTTTCTTTGGTTATGTTTTTCAATTGTAAAAATGAAAAGCATGCTACTTCGGGTGATAAAGTAGAAGTTAGTTTTAAAAAGGAAGGTATTTTACATCTCAAAAAAGCAAGTTCAGATTCTGTTATAAAGACTTTAGATATAGAACTTGCAGATGATGACTACGAAACGCAGACAGGTTTAATGTATCGAAATAAGCTTGGTATTAACCAAGGTATGCTGTTTGTATTTCCTAATGAGCAAATCCGAAGCTTTTATATGAAGAACACTAAAATCCCTCTAGATATTATTTACATAAATGAGGCACAAGAGATTGTAAGCTTTCAGAAGAATGCTAAACCATTTAATGAAACATCATTACCTTCTGAAGCGCCTGCTAAGTACGTTCTAGAAATTAATGCTGGTCTGTCGGATGAATGGGAGTTAGAAGTTGGTGATAAGATTGTTTTTGAAGTAACAAACTAATGATACCCTAGTTTAGTCACCATTAAAGTTACACATCCTAAGACTATTAGGACGTAACTCAACTTCAGCTTAAAATTACTACATAAAAATAATCCACAACTTGCAAGCATTGCCATAAAAGCCGTTTCGAGCCTAGTAATTAATATACCGAGAATCATTAAGACCAACAGTATGTGTACCCATGCTCTTTTTGGTTTCCAAAGTATGGCTATGGCAACTATAAATTCAAAAGCAATGGTTATTTTGGCAAAGAGTAAACTTACATAACCAATATTTGGAGTTACATTTTTAAAAACAATGGTTTGCCCATCATTGGGATTGGTTTCCCATAGATTCAAATAACTTTCAGAATTACTGTGTACAACCTCTAAACTTTCAGGGAAAAATTTCATTATAAACTGAAATAACACACCTTTATTAATCATGAAGTAGTAAAAATCACCACTTGTAAACTGATCTGACATTAGTTTTTGCACTATCGAAGTTAGAATAACAATTACTAGTATTATTTGAATGTTTTTTTGAAGAACTCCTTTATGCTGATGATACATATAAGCTATAACCGAAAGCACTACAAATGTTATCATAAAATGATGATTAGCAACCCAGAAATAAGAATACCAAAAATCACACAAAAGAAGTGCTAAAAAAACCAGCCAAATGATAGGGTGTTTTGTTTTATCACGTAAAAAAAACCAAATGAGCAACCCCAAAAAAAGTATAGGGACTTTCCATATACTATTGAATTGAGACATAATAAAAACATAAACACCAAGTATTAAAAGTAACATTTGTATAGCCACCTTGTTACCTTCATAGAGTTTGGACTTAATATCTTCTAAATATCTCATGGATTTATGTTTTTTAAATAAACCTCATCAATCAAAACCCTAGTATAAAGACCACTTTTTGAATCTATCTTTGGCTTCCATATCTGCATGTGAATACTGTCTCTCTGTGTTTTTTTTAAGACTAGTTTAGCGACTTTCTCTAGATGATTATTATTAGGCATTAATCTGAGAAGCTTAAAAGCTTCTTTTATATCCATGTCTTTCTCTAGTGAGTCTACAGATATACCATCCTGAATATAAATTTGGTTATGGGAGTAATGAATCTCCGTATACATTCCATATCCACCACCTTTCCATCTGCTTAGCTGCTTGGTATGTACTAAAAAAAGCTGTACTATAATTACAATAACCATAAAAGCTGGTATGGTATAATTAAGCAATTGTCTTTTAATAGTATCGTTCATTTCTTATGATTCTTTTACTAAAATAAGGAAACTACATTCATTTTTCTATAGGTTTTAATTGTTAAGCCACCAAAAAATGATATATCTTAGAGAACAATTTTTAATCATTAACTGCATGAAATCATTTAAAAATCTTTCAATTTTAATTCTATCCTTAGTTTTATTCTGTTCTTTTTCACTTAAAGATTCACCTTCTTATGTAGGCAAATGGAAAGGGGAAGACAAAGGTGATATAGGCTATATAACATTTACAAAAGACGGTTATGCTTTATTTGAATTTGATGGCCAAGTAATGGGCGGAAAATCTTTTGTGAGAGACGGTGTTGAAGCATCTATGCAATACGAAGTAGAGAAAAAAGACAATTATTACAACCTGGATATCATAGTTAAAAAAATTGAAGATGATGAAACTATGGGAACACTACAAGGCATTTTTAGGATGAATTCTGATACAGAAATGATTTTGGCTCTTGGTTTTGATGGTTCTTCACGACCAACTAATTTTGAAACCAATCAGATTACCTTGAAAAAGGTGGACTAAAAAAAACAAAAAGCCTTTCTTTTCAGAAAGGCTTTTTCGTAAATAAATTAATATTAAACTATTTCTTCATTATTTTCCTTACTTCTTTTAAACCAATTGTTTTGTTAGATATTTCTATAAAATATTGCGCTTTCACCAGATTATTTAAATGTTCTATCTTGATTACTTTTTCATCACAATCATGAACTTGACGATAGACTTGTCGGCCACTTAAATCATAAATAACGACATCTACCTTAGACCCAACCATTTGTTCTGGCAAATTCAAAATGATAACGTCCTCGAATGGGTTTTGCAAAATTTCTATAGTTTCTAATCTAAAATCATCTAAGCTTAATAGATTACCATCAACACCATCACAATTTTCATCAACACCATTCCCTTCGGAGTCATCAGCATCAGGATTTACCGTGTTGTTTGTATCATTACAATCTAAACCGTTTACCACATATCCAAAAGGTGGAGTATCCGAACAGTCTTCAATTGTGCTATTAGGATCTCCGTAACCATCGCCATCTAAATCCTCATAGAACGTTGTTGGTGGTTGACCTTCAGCTGTCATAGTCACACAGACTTCTTCAGTATACTCACAACCAAATTCATCTACAATTCTAAAGGTGTAACAATGCTCACCCTCAGATTCTGGTGCAACAGTAATAATGTTTCCGTTTATATCTGTAATACTAGAATCAGTATCCCACGATTGAGATATTATCTGAGGCGTATATTCATAATCTTGTAATTCTAAACTTGGGTCAAAATTAAGTTCCCAAGAAAAAATATAGCCGTTATCTATTGAAAGGTTATCTACAATTCTAATACACCATTCTCCATTTAATGGACTGCCTAATAACGCATCAAAATTTTCGTAAGGTAAATAAGTACCTGATACCCATGAATTATTTGGAGGATTAGTTCCGTTAATTTCAGTTGGTGCATCAGCTAATAAGGTAGTTGCATTCATTGAGAAGCAATAATCTTCACCAGTACCAGGGTCTAATGTCTGATCATCATTTGCACCACCAAAATATGTACCAGCACCTGCTTGATCAAATAATCTAATTTCCTGACCATTTGGACTTTGAATAAAAATATCTAAATCACCTGAGTAAGAATGCTCAATATTCATGCAAATATCAATAATTTGAGAGACATCTGTTAGCACAGCATCGTCAGCAAAACATGTAACATTGATACATGTACTGTAAGCAACACCACTACCATCTGGCAAAAAGGTTTCCACGCTCTCTGGTGGAGGACAATTATAGAATAATAATAAAGGATCAGCTACACCCTCAATTGTCGTTGAATCGCCAAAACACAAAGTACTATCGTCTGCCTGAGTACCAGTAAAGTCTGGAGCTCCAGAAACCCTAATTACTTGATTAATTGAATTTGTATTTGGACATCCATCCATAAAATTATCCATGTTTGTGTCTCGTATATCTAGATTTACCAAATAAACACCTGGTTGGTCGTAAGAGAAATTAATATTTTGGCCGTTTAATAAATTCCCATCTCCCAAATCCCATGTATAAGTTGCTCCTGTTCCATCATTTTCAAATATTCCACTTCCACTTAGGCTAATTAAATCACCTGAACAAACTTCTATTATACCTTCTGCATTTACTGCCGGATTTGTTGAGTCTAAAACTGCAGTAATATCCTGACAAGGATTGGCACAAGAAATTTCTGCTTGCCAACCTGAACCGTTTCCAGCGTTGTCAGAAGAAAATTCAATAGTTAAACAACCACTTGTATTATTAAAACTTGCAAAAACTAATCCAGGTGAAGAAGGCCCAGAATAGGAGTTTATGATATCTGATGTTACATCTGGTCCATCATAAATGGTCATTACATCAGAATTAAGTTGTGTAACAAAATCATAAAAATCTAATCTAGTACGCTGTCCGTCTTCTTCAGGACATATTGTCAATACGAAATTTTCGTTATTACTATAATTGGAAAATTCCCCTCCAGAGTCATAAAATATTCCTGAACATGAAGTGACAGTTCCGTTTTGCATAAGTACATCTTGACTAAAAACTGAAAATGAAATCCCTAATAAGAGGATGGATACTATTTTTTTCATAGGATTGATTGGATTAGTGATTCTAGTAGATAATATAAGACTTTTATACCTTACTCTCCATTTAGATAGATAAAGTGTAAAATGGTTGCGTCTAAAAGCAAAAAAGCCTTTCTTTTCAGAAAGGCTTTTTGTTTTAATATATAAGAAATCAGAGATTTACTCTTCGTCTTCTTCTTTTACTTTTTTCTTTAAAGATTCTGCAGCGTCACCTTTTTTAGCTGTATCATACATTAAAGGTGTTGCTATAAACATAGAAGAATATGTACCTACTAGCACACCTATAATTAATGCAAACAATAATCCTCTTAATGATTCTGCACCAAAAATGAACATTGCCAATAACACTACCAAAGTAGTTACAGAGGTGTTTAATGTTCTACTTAATGTACTGTTAAGAGATGCGTTTATTGTCTTGTCAAACTTCCAAGATGTATGTTCATTTAAGAACTCTCTAATTCTATCAAACACAACTACGGTATCATTTAGCGAGTAACCAATTACTGTTAAGATTGCCGCAATAAATGCTTGGTCAATTTCCATACTAAATGGCATAAACTTCCATGTTAATGAGAAGATACCCAACACAATTAAAACGTCATGGAATACTGCTGCAACTGCACCAAGTGAGAATTGCCATCTCTTAAATCTAAATAAGATATAAAGGAATACGACTACTAAAGAACCTAAAACTGCCCAGAAAGATGACTTCTTAATATCATCTGCAATTGTAGGACTTACTTTACTAGAAAGCATTTTACCAATTTTAGCTTCACCTGAGCCATCTTGGAACTCCGAATAAGTCATACCATCTGGTAGGTAAGGCTTAAGTGCTTCGAACAATTTAGTTTGTACTTCTTCATCAGCTTCAACCGAATTATCTTCCACTTTATATTTAGTGGAAATCTTTAATTGGTTTGCTGCACCAATAGTTTTAACTTCTGCACTATTGAAAACGCTAGGATCATTAAGAACACTTGTTATTTCCTCTGTACTTACAGGTTGCTCAAAGCGCACTTGGTATGTTCTACCACCAACAAAATCGATACCTTGATCTAATCCAGTTGTGAATAAAGACCCTAAACTAGCTAGAATTAATACGCCAGAAATAACATAAGCAATCTTACGTTTCTTTAAGAAATCAATATTTACATTCTTAAATAAACCTTTAGTCATTGCTGTTGAGAAATCTAAAGTACCACCTCTATTTACCCACCAGTCTATTAATAAACGCGTGATGAAAATTGCGGTAAATAACGATGTTAAAATACCAATGATTAACGTTGTTGCGAAACCTTTAATAGGTCCTGTACCAAATACAAATAAGATTAATGCTGTTAAACCAGTAGTAATGTTAGCATCTAAAATTGAAGATAAAGCATTTGAGAAACCGTCTTTAATAGATTCTTTTTGTGACTTCCCTTTTGCCAATTCTTCTCGTATACGCTCAAAGATAAGTACGTTAGCGTCTACCGAAATACCAATGGTTAACACGATACCTGCAATACCTGGTAAGGTAAGCACAGCGCCTAAACTTGCTAAAACACCAAAGATTAATAAGATGTTTAACAATAATGCAACATCTGCAGCAAGACCTGCTTTACCGTAATAGAATACCATCCATAATAAGACAAACACTAATGCTATGATAAAAGATTTCATTCCACTATCAATAGCCTCTTGTCCTAAAGAAGGCCCTACTTCATCTGCCTGAACAATCTCAGCTGACGCAGGTAATTTACCAGCTCTAAGCACGTTAGCTAAATCCACTGCTTCATTCAGCGAGAATGCACCTGAAATTTGAGATCTACCACCTGCAATACCTTCTGGTTGGTTTCTTACACTTGGTGCAGAATACACTATATCATCTAGTACTATAGCTATGAATCCATTTTCTTGATTGGCTCTTTTGGTTATTTCTTGCCATTCTCTTGCACCCTTAGGATTCATTTGCATACTTACCGCAGGTCTGCTTAGCTCGTCATAATCCTGTCTTGCATCTGTAATAACAGCACCACTCAATGGTGGTACACCATCCCTGTTACTCTTTATAGCATAAAGCTCAGAGAACTCAGAATCTTTAGACTGTATACCCCAAACAAATTTTGCATAACGCATCTCTGCCGGTAAAAGGGCTCTATTTTTTGGGTCGTTAAGTGCTTCTAATACTTTCTTTTTATCCTTTGCTAAAAATGTTGCAATCATTGGCCCACCACCTGGACCTTGAATACCTAACGGATTAACATCTGCAACATTAGTAGTATCTGTTTCTATTTGCCCTGTTAACTCATCAATAGTACTTGTTGTAGTATCTTGCTCTACTTCAGTAGCTTCAACAACTTCGTCTTCCTTATCTTTAGAAGCTTCTACCAATGCTTGGTTAACCTGAAATACATAAGGCAACATTTCTTCTGCTTTGTAAGTATCCCAGAACTGTAATTGCGCTGTTTTAGTAATAATGTCTACTACACGCTTCTTATCTCTTGCACCTGGTAATTCTATTAATATACGACCAGAGTTTCCTAAACGTTGAATGTTTGGTGATGATACACCAAAACCATCAATACGATTACGCAATACCTCGAATGCAGAAACTATTGACTCATCTATTTTCTTTTCTAAGATGGTTTTAACCTCATCGTCTGACATATCAAATTTGATGTCATCACTTAAGTCTCTGTTTGCAAAAATATCTGGAGATGCTAATTTAGTATCACCTTTAATAGCATCAAATGCTCTAAAAAATGACTCTAAATACGACTCTTGTGCGTCTTTTTGTAACTCTTCTGCATCAGCTAGTGCTTTATTAAAAACAGGGTCTTTACTATTGTTCGCCAATCCTTTCAAGATGTCTTTTACAGAAATCTGAATAATAGCATTAATACCACCTTTAAGGTCTAAACCTAATTTCATGGCATTGTTTTCAACTTCGTTATACGTGTATTGAGATACACCTAACATGTTGTAAACTTCTATGGACTCGTAATCGTCACCAACCTGAACTTTAGAAGTTTTTAAAGAATCTAAGTAATTAATCTCAGCTTGAGTTCTTAAATCCTGATAACCATCTACTGTTTCATCGTACTTTGCTATGGCAGCTTGCTTTGCCTCATCTTCAATTTGGTTGGCCTTAAATGTAAAAGACAATTGGTAAATACTTACCAAACCAAATAGTAGTGCAAACAGTTTAATTATTCCTTTGTTTTGCATTTTGTTTTGTTTTACGTCTAATTTTTAACGCGCAAATATAGAATTTACCGTATAATCAGACAATTGATTTTTTATGTTATAAATTATTTTTTTGTGTCTTTTGATTGATTCAAAAGTGAAATGGAAAGTGCTGGAATTACTTTATTTTAATTCCTTAAGCTAAAGGTCCTGCTCTAACCTCTGGTATGCAATACGTTTTTTTACCACTTATGCCATATACAGAAGCATTAATTTTAAAAGCTGTTTGTGTGAGTTGATTTATAGCATCAACTTGGTTTAAATAGCCTGAAACAACTTTTTTTATTATATTAAATCGATCTGTTTTTTGATTGTGTTCTGTAATTTGAACTCTATCAAAATCCCAGTCGTTAGTTTGACTATCCTTTTTTATTTCAGACACATTAAGTTTGTAGTCCTTTACAATTTTAGTGTCGGAATTTTTATTCGAAGTGTTTGAATCTATTCCGAACAAAAGGTTGAAATCACTATTGTCGGACAGAATTTGTTCTATACTTTGAGCATCAGTAGCGCTGTAGTATGCGATTTTAAAACTTCCTGAATCGTCATAACGTATTACAAAATTTTCGGCACCTATTTTATGTAGTTTTTGCTGAATATCCTGAAGCGCATTTTGCACTTCAATTTTGGTAACGTTTACATCAGAAAACTGAACAGTAATCTCTTGATTAGGAGTAGCAGGAGTTTCTATAAACCTTCCTAAAAAAGCTAATAGAACTATTATAATACCAAAATGTAATTTGGTGCGCATTCGGCAAATATAACAAAAAATAAAGACCACATTTCTGCAGTCTTTATTTATATATAATTTAATGACCTAAGTCTTATAATTCTAAAAGACCATTTGTCTTTTTAACACCTTCAGCGCTTTCTGCTAAATGTTGCTTTTCTGCATCGCTTAATGGCACATCTACTATTTTTTCGATACCATTTTTACCTAAGATTACTGGCACACCAATACAAAGATCGCTCAATCCGTACTCACCATCTAACAATGTAGAACATGGGAAAATTTTCTTTTGATCGCAAGCAATTGCTTGTACCAATCCACTAACAGCAGCACCTGGTGCATACCATGCAGAAGTTCCTAACAATTTAGTTAAGGTAGCACCACCCACTTTAGTATCTTCTTTTACTTGGTTTAAACGCTCTTCTGATAAAAATTCTGAAACTTTAATACTATTTCTTGTAGCATGAGATGTTAATGGCACCATACCTTTATCGCTATGACCACCTATTACCATACCATCTACATCACTAATTGGCGCTTCTAAAGCTTCAGCTAATCTGTACTTAAAACGAGCAGAATCTAAAGCTCCACCCATTCCTATAATTCTATGTTTAGGCAAATCTGTAGTTTTGTGAGCTAAATACGTCATTGTATCCATTGGGTTACTTACTACAATTAAAATTGTATTTGGCGAATGCTCAACTAAGCTGGCTGAAACTGTTTTTACAATACCTGCATTGATACCTATTAACTCTTCGCGAGTCATACCTGGCTTACGAGGAATACCAGATGTAATCACACAAATATCACTATTTGCAGTTTTTGAATAATCATTTGTACTTCCTGTAATTTTAGTATCAAAGCCATTTAAAGAAGCTGTTTGCATTAAGTCCATTGCTTTACCTTCTGCATAACCTTCTTTGATGTCTAATAGAACAACTTCAGATGCAAAATTTTTAATCGCGATGTATTCTGCACAACTTGCGCCTACTGCACCAGCGCCAACTACGGTTACTTTCATTTTATTTTTTATTTAAATCGTTAAAAATGTGACACAAATTTACGGTTTTACAATCTAAATTCCATGATTTATGTCATGTATCTAAAATAAAAAAGCAGCCTTTTCAGACTGCTTTAAGATATATCTAATTTGATTTTATCTGAACCCAAAATTAACACCTACTGAGAAGGCTTCAAACTCTGATATGTGATATTCTCCGTTAAGTCTAAAAAATCCTAATTTCAGTTTAAAACCTACTGTACCTCTAACTGCCGAAACATCACTTGACACTGAAAACGGATCTACTATAGTTTGAGAAGTTAAAATACCATCTGTTACCCTATAACTCCCCAATAAATCTGACTCAGATGTACCTTTTAAGTAACCTAAACCTCCATAAAGATTAAACACAGGCAATTTTGTAGACACTATCATCTGAAACAACCATGTATTTGTCTTGTTTTCTAATCTTTGATTTTCACCTTCTATACCAGAAGATTCCGTAAGATTATATGAACCATCTATATGATTATAAGCCACTAATGCAGATAATGCAACTGGCCAAATCTTATCTGCTGGCAACCATTCTGTAAATTCTAACTGTAGTGCAGCACCATACATATTAAAAGTTACTTCATCTGTATCTATTTTTGGCAAGTAACGTGCTTTGACCTCTATGCCACTCCCTAAACCTACTGCACCTTGTAAAGCCGCAGAAGGAATTAAATTATAACTGTCTTCGCCTATACCTTGAGGCAACTCAAACTCTGCGGTTTGAGATCCAAAAATAGGGTCGTCGTACTCTACTTCAACAAAAATTGAAGGGTCGTTTTCACCTAAAACAGTTGCTACATTTTGTACACTAGACCCTGTAACAAACTGAACGTTATTATAATCGGCTGCGTTCATACCAAAGCTCTTATCATCATCACCAACTAAAGATGCATTAGCTACTAGCGAAATCTCAAAACCTCCTAATGGTTTGACTTTAGCAGAATTAAACCAATTGGTATTCATACTATGCATAACACCATTGGTTCCAGGCGCTAAATAATCATTAGCAAAACGCTGGGCATCATCTACACCTGCTGCTAAAAGTACATCTATGTCATTTTGGGCTTTTAGAGAAAAAACACATACAAACAAGACCAGAGATAAAACAATTTTTTTCATTTAGGTTAAGTTTATCATTAGTTACAAATATATTAAAATAACACTAAAAAATGCATTTTGTCGTTGTTAATTGCTTTTTATCGTTGTTTTAATTCTGTTTTAATAGAAATTAAACCTTATTTAATGTAACTACGTATATAATCGTAATAACTTATTACAATAACCAAATCTTACAAAAATGAAAATCAAACTATTTACAAGCTCAATACTCCTATTAATTTTATTCACTTTTGGTGTGTATGCACAAAGCGATGATGCAAAAAAAACTTCAAACTTTGGAATTAAAGGTGGGTACAATTTAGCTGCCGTAAGTTTTGATGAAGACAGTGAAACCGCTCAACGTCATGGCTTTCATATTGGTTTTTATGGTGAGTCATTCTTTACAGAAAGTATAGCTTTACAAGTAGAGCTTTTATACTCGCAACAAGGTTACGAGATTGAAAATAATGGAGGTACATTTACACAAAAGTTAGACTACATCAATGTACCATTAATGTTTAAAATGTATCCAGATAATAACTTTTTCTTAGAAGTTGGTCCTCAGATAGGTTTGGCAATTTCTCACAAAGAAGAATTTGACAGTAGTTTTAATCTATTTGATACATCGCAAGAGTTTGAACCTAATAATTTTGATTGGGGAGTTAATTTTGGTGGTGGTTTTAAAACCAATTCTGGCATTAGCTTAGGTGTAAGATACCATCTTGGACTTGGAGATATTTATGAAGAAGGAAATCCTAAAAACAGAGTCTGGCAATTTTCTATAGGATTCGATTTCTAACAGAAACATTAAAGCATAAAAAAACCGCATAATCTCTTATGCGGTTTTTATTTTTGTATACTGTTGTTAATTATGCATCAATATTTGCATAGATAGCATTCTTTTCAATAAACTCTCTACGCGGTGGTACTTCGTCACCCATTAACATAGAGAATATACGATCAGCTTCACCTCCATTATCGATATTTACTTGACGTAACGTTCTAAACTCTGGATTCATTGTGGTGTCCCAAAGTTGCTCAGCATTCATCTCACCAAGACCCTTATAGCGCTGAATTTTAGAGTTCTCACCAAACTCAGCTACAATAGCATCACGCTCTTTATCTGACCAAGCATATTGTTTTTTAGCGCCTTTCTTTACTAAATATAAAGGTGGTGTTGCTATGTACACATAACCATTTTCAATAAGTTCTCGCATGTACCTAAAGAAGAACGTTAAGATTAGTGTTGCAATGTGGCTACCATCGATATCGGCATCACACATAATCACTACTTTGTGATATCTTAATTTTGAAAGGTTTAATGCTCTTGGATCTTCTTCAGTACCAATAGTTACTCCTAACGCAGTGAAAATATTTTTGATTTCTTCATTTTCAAAAACCTTGTGCTGCATTGCTTTTTCAACATTAAGAATCTTACCTCTCAATGGTAAAATAGCTTGGAACTTTCTATCTCGACCTTGCTTTGCTGTTCCACCTGCAGAATCACCCTCTACAAGGAATACCTCGCATTGTGCTGGGTCTTGTTCTGAACAGTCAGATAATTTTCCTGGTAATCCGCCAATACTCATCACTGTTTTACGCTGCACCATTTCGCGAGCTTTCTGTGCTGCATGACGTGCTTGCGCTGCTAAGATTACTTTTTGCACAATAGTTTTAGCGTCATCGGGATGCTCCTCTAAGTAATCGGTTAGCATCTCGGACACTGCTTGTGAAACAGATGCCGAAACTTCACGGTTACCAAGTTTGGTCTTGGTCTGACCTTCAAACTGAGGCTCTGCTACTTTTACAGAAACAATAGCTGTTAACCCTTCACGAAAATCATCACCAGAAATATCAAACTTCAATTTATCTAGCATACCTGATCCATCAGCATACTTTTTAAGTGTATGTGTTAAACCTCTGCGAAAACCAGAAAGGTGTGTACCACCTTCGTGTGTGTTAATATTGTTTACATAAGAATGTAAATTCTCAGCGTAGGATGTGTTGTAGACCATTGCTACCTCAACAGGAACTCCGTTCTTTTCTCCTTCAAATGAAATAACATCGTTCATTAGAGGCTCTCTATTGCCATCTAAAAACCTTACAAATTCTGAAAGTCCTTCTTCAGAATGGAATGTTTCACCTTCAAAAGAGCCATCTTCCTTCTTGTTACGACGATCTATCAAATGAACAGTAATACCTTTATTAAGATATGCCAGCTCGCGCATACGGCTAGCTAGCGTATCGTAGTTGTATTCTAATGTTTGTTGAAAAATTTGAGGATCTGGTTTAAAGGTTACAATAGTTCCTGTTTTGTCAGATTCACCAACTACTTTTACAGGATACATAGTTTTACCGCGTTCGTATTCTTGTTCCCATATCTTACCTTCTCTGTAAACGGTAGCCTTTAAATGCTCTGATAATGCATTAACACAACTTACACCTACACCATGTAGACCACCCGAAACTTTATATGAGTCTTTATCGAACTTACCACCTGCACCAATCTTAGTCATAACAACTTCTAATGCAGATACTCCTTCTTTTTTGTGAAGACCAACCGGAATACCACGACCATCATCTTCTGTAGTTATAGAATTATCTTCATTTATAGTTACAGTAATATTATCACAATGGCCAGCTAATGCTTCATCAATAGAGTTATCTACAACTTCATATACCAAATGGTGCAAGCCTCTTGTGCCTACATCACCAATATACATTGACGGACGCATACGCACGTGCTCCATCCCTTCTAGGGCTTGGATACTGTCTGCGCCATACTGTTTTTTGTTTTCTTCGCTCATTTTATTATTAATAAGATTTAGTTCTAACTTTACAGCAAAAAAGACGCTTGTCGCGTCTCTTTTGAGTACTTTCAAAGATACAAAAAATTAAAGCCTAAACATAGCTTTTTATCGACTTTAAGCAATAATTATCAACAATTGTTAAAAACGTAAAAACGTCTTAAAACGCTTAAAAAGCACCTTAAATTGGATTTTACTGATTTTTGAACCTAACTAAAAATTGAAATTTAAAAAAGCAGCTTAAAAGTGAAGTTTTGGATGAAGCATAACATAAATCAAAATGAAATTTAGGTCATTTTTTATCAATAAATCTTCAAAATCGACATAGTTTTTATTTTAAACAATATCCTTTAGTTTGAAAAACTTTAATTGCATCAAATAATGTATTGAAGCCAATGTTATTACCGAAGGAAATAATCCTTTGAAAAGACTAAAATAAAGCCAGTCCCAATCCCTTAATTCTACCTTAGATATAGCTTCAAAAATGAGTTCACCATAAGGCTGAGATTCAAAAAAGAATGCATTAATAATATTTATACCAAGATGAAAACCTAAACCCATCATTATAGATTTAGTTTTATAAAAACTGTATGCCCAAACATATCCTGCAAATCCAGTTACCAAAATGACATACAGAATAGGAATAATTCGTTCACCCATCATACCGTAAGAAAATACATGATACACACCAAAAAACAGTGCAGAAATGAGAATGGCCCATTTTGCACCAATTCTTTTAATGAGAATATAAAGAATGGCTCCTCTAAATATTAAATCTTCGGTTAATGCAGACTTTAAATGATACCATAAAGCGTTAAAAATAGTACTGTAACTCACTGTTTTTAATTCCCAGTCTATATTTAAAATTCTGGTTTCAACATAGATATTTATCAATACTATAAGCGAGATAACAATGAAACCCACAAAAAATTGAAAGACTCTACTGACACTTGGCATAATACCAAGCGCATCAATACTTTTCTGTTCAAAAAAATGCAATAGCAACCAAGAGATTACTATTATGATTAATAATCCTAGCATATTCTATAAATGTGATTAGTGTTAGTCTTTTTTAGGTTTTAAAAAAGGGATTGATAAAGGGTATTTACAAGTTTGTTTGTTTAAGGCCGAAGAAACATTAATAATACTTACAATTATTCCGAAAAGAAAAATACCGCCAGTAAAGAAAAAGTTAAACCCAGGTATTATGAAAAATGTAAGTAATGAAATTAACAAGAGTACATTTAAGGTAATGTGAAAGTTGACCACTGCTCTCCCATGTTCGTCATAAATTTTATTGTCATTGGCCTTACTTATCCAGATGAATAATGGAAATAGCACATTTGCTAGAGGAATAATAAGACCAAAAAATGGCGAGCCATGTATTAATAACATCCATTTACGTTGAATAATTTCTTCTTTTGGATCATTTAACACTAATAAATCGTCTACTTCAATACCCAATCCAGTGGCCAACAATCTTACCGTTTGTAAATGTGGCTGTACATCTCCTTTTTCTATACGCTGAATCGTTCGTACGGTTACTGTAGTTTTATCAGAAAGTTCTTCTTGCGTAAATCCTTTTAACTTTCTTTGGTAGATTAAATTCTCACCTAATGTTTGATTCTTCATTTTGTGTATTTTGATGACACAAATCTAGAACTAAGAATTGGTTTTTTACACGACATTTAAATGTCATCTATCTGTCATTTACAGTAAATATAAGGGTTTCAAATTGTATAATAACATCTTACAAATTACAGCAGTTGTTTAAAAAACAAAAAAGGTTGGCATAAAAACCAACCTTTAAAAAACTTAAACTTAATATATTAATATGCATCATCATGCACATTGGCAATAGCTCTACCAGAAGGCTCATTCATATTCTTAAAAGCTTCATCCCATTCTAATGCTGTCGCAGTACTACAAGCTACACTTGCTTCTTGTGGCACACTTAATGCTGCTGCATCACTTGGAAAATGCGACTCAAAAATAGAGCGATAATAATATTCCTCTTTATTTAATGGTGTGTTTATTGGAAATCTAAATTTAGCATTTGTCAATTGCTCGTCCGTGATTTCTTTTTCTACAATTTCTTTTAAAGTATCAATCCAACTGTAACCCACACCATCACTAAATTGTTCTTTCTGTCTCCAAGCTACACTTTCAGGCAAATAATCCTCAAAGGCTTTACGAATTACCCATTTTTCCATACGCTCACCATTAATCATTTTGTCTTTTGGGTTGATACGCATAGCAACATCAATAAATTCTTTGTCTAAAAACGGTACACGACCTTCTATTCCCCAAGCCATTAAGCTTTTGTTAGCGCGCAAACAATCGTACATATGCAGTTTGTCTAACTTACGAACCGTTTCTTCATGAAATTCTTTTGCATTAGGCGCTTTGTGAAAGTAAAGATAACCACCAAAAATCTCATCTGCTCCTTCTCCAGACAATACCATTTTTATTCCCATGGATTTAATAACACGAGCCATTAAATACATTGGTGTAGAGGAACGTATTGTAGTTATATCATACGTTTCAATATTGTATATAACATCTTTTATAGCATCCAATCCTTCTTGTATGGTAAATTTTATTTCATGATGAATCGTCCCAATGTGATCTGCAACTTTTTGTGCTGCAGCCAAATCTGGTGACCCTTCCAATCCAACAGAAAAGCTATGTAATTGTGGCCACCAAGCTTGTTCTTTATCATCTGCCTCTATACGACGTTGCGAATATTTTTTTGCTATTGCTGATGTTACAGAAGAATCTAAACCACCTGATAATAAAACACCATATGGCACATCGCTCATTAACTGTCTGTGCACCGCATCTTCTAATGCTTGTTTTACTTCTTCAATACTAGTTTCATTGTCTTTAACAGCATCATAATCCTCCCAATCACGTTTGTACCATTTTACTAATTCACCATCTTTACTAGACATATAATGACCTGGTGGAAATAACTCAATCTTAGTACACACACCTTCAAGAGCTTTTAATTCTGAAGCTACGTAAAATGTTCCGTATTTATCCCATCCCATATATAATGGGATGATTCCCATGTGGTCTCTTGCAATGAAGTACTCATCTTTATCAACATCGTAAATAGCAAAACCAAAAATACCGTTCATTTCATCTACAAAGTCAACACCTTTCTCCTTATAGAGTGCAAGAATAACTTCACAATCGCTTTTAGTTTGAAACTTATAATCTGGAAATTGAGCCCGTAAGGCTTTATGGTTATAGATTTCTCCATTTGCTGCTAAGATTAGCTTTTTATCTTCACTAAATAGTGGTTGTTTTCCTGATGCAGGATCAACAATGGCCAAACGCTCGTGAGCCAAAATTGCTTTTTCATTACTGTAAATACCACTCCAGTCTGGCCCTCTATGACGAATCGTCTTTGCCATTTCTAACACCTGAGGTCTTAAATCTTCTGATTTTTGTTTTATATCAAACGCACATACTATTCCGCACATAACTCTTTATTTTATTATTAATTATGAGACAAATATGAAATTAAACTTTCAAATTTTAAACATAAACAACTAAAATAGTTTCAATATAAAACATTGATTATTGATTTTATAAATTATTAAAAGTTAATACAGCTCAATTCACCTATTTAACTTTTAATCTGTAAACTTTAGGATTTCTTTTCGACCATTTGACTTATCAAGACCTAATTTTATTAAAACTAAAAAACCAAAAACATGAAAACAACACGACTAATTGCAACCATTGCCTTTGCATTTGCTCTACTCCTATCTTTTAATGCTGAGGCTCAAAAATTTTCAGGATTAGATAAAAGCCCTATGGATGCGGCATCTTACCCAAGTGATTACAAAGTATCTGACAAACTAATAAAAATAGTTTACAGCAGACCTCAGTTAAAGGACAGAGAGGTATATGACTTAGCTAAGCCAGGAAAAGTATGGAGACTAGGTGCCAATGAAGCAGCTGAACTCCAAGTATATACTGATATGAAATTAAATGGAAAAGACGTAAAAGAAGGTACGTATACTGTTTATGCAATTCCTGGTGAGAAAGAATGGACGATCATAATAAGTAAAGATTTAAATGTTTGGGGAAGTTATTTTTACGATGAAGAAAATGATGTAGCCAGAATTACTGTACCTACTAGTAAAGATGACGAATCTCTAGAAGCTTTTTCTATAGCTTTTGAAAAGTCTGATGACGGAGTACATATGCATATGGGTTGGGGAACTGTTAGAGTTGCTGTTCCTTTTTCTAAATCTTAAGTTACACATACAACTAAATAAAAACACCTTGAAAATTCAAGGTGTTTTTTTATCTATGGAATATTAAGATATTTATGTGTTTGTAAAGACACTTTCCACTTAGGATTAGCCATTACATAGTCTACAATCTGAGGCATTATTTTTTCGCGCTTACTCCACTCTGGTTGCAAGTACAGAATACAATCCCTATTTACTTTGGCTGCTTGTTGTTCTGCAAATTTAAAATCGTCTTTATTGTAGATTATACATTTTAACTCGTGTGCCTTATCGTAAATTTCTTCGGTAGGTAATTTTACTTTTTTAGGAGATAAACAAATCCAATCCCATTGACCCGTTAATTTATATGCTCCAGAAGTTTCAATATGTGTTTGCACACCTTTGGCTTTTAACTGCTCAGTTAGAGGTCCCATATCCCAAGTTAGTGGTTCACCTCCTGTAACAACAATTGTATTACTATACTTTACAGCATTGGCTACAATTTTTTCTGTTTCGGTAGGTGGATGCAACTCTGCTAGCCAACTCTCCTTTACATCGCACCAGTGGCAACCTACATCGCAACCACCAATACGCACAAAATATGCTGCTGTACCTTTATGATAACCTTCACCTTGAATAGTATAAAACTCTTCCATTAAAGGTAACAAATGTCCTTTATCTATTAATTCTTGTCGTTCTCTTCTCGTCATAGTCGGCAAATATATCAATAAGTCTTTAGTATTCTGTTGTTGATAGTACTAAAGTGCTAAACAGATTGGTGTTTTAGCGATGAATTCAATTTTATACTTGATTAAAATTACACTATTTTTATGCAAATTTTCTGATCAATGCGTAATTCTGAAAAATTCATAAACGATATTAATTCTGGCAACACTTTTAAAGGAGATTACATCACCTTAGGTGCTGCCATGTTAGATGGCGAAACCAAAACAAATGCCTTTGTTAATGTTCCTTTAAAAACAATGAACCGTCATGGTCTTATTGCTGGAGCAACAGGAACAGGAAAAACAAAGACACTTCAGGTGTTGGCGGAAAATCTTTCTGAAAAAGGTATACCAGTTTTATTAATGGATATAAAAGGAGATTTGAGTGGATTAGCAAAGGCAAGTCCAGGTCATCCAAAAATTGACGAGCGTCATGAAAAAATAGGACTTCCGTTTGATCCTAAATCTTTTCCTGTTGAAATTTTAACCTTATCCGAACAAGATGGTGTTAGACTTAGAGCCACTATTAGTGAATTTGGACCAGTTCTTATTTCGAGAATATTAGGTGTTACCGAAACACAAGCAGGAATTATATCTGTTATCTTTAAATATTGTGACGATCATAAATTACCGCTTTTAGATTTAAAAGATTTCAAGAAAATTTTACAATACGCAACAGGCGAAGGCAAAAAAGAATTCGAAGAAGCCTATGGTCGTATCTCTACAGCTTCAACAGGAGCAATTCTGAGGAAAATTATTGAAATAGAACAACAAGGTGGTGATTTATTCTTTGGAGAAACCTCTTTTGATACGCAAGATTTATTAAGAATAGATGAGAATGGTCGTGGTTATATCAACATTATCAGACTAACAGATATTCAGGATAAACCAAAGTTGTTTTCAACATTTATGTTGAGTCTTTTGGCTGAGATTTATTCCACCTTCCCAGAACAAGGAGATAGCGGAAGACCAGAACTGATTATGTTTATTGATGAAGCACATTTGATTTTTAATGAGGCTTCAGATGCACTTTTAAACCAGATTGAAAGCATTGTAAAACTAATACGTAGTAAAGGTGTTGGCTTGTATTTTGTCACTCAAAATCCTACAGATGTTCCTGAAGCTGTTCTTGGGCAATTAGGCTTAAAAGTGCAACATGCCTTACGTGCTTTTACTGCTAAAGATCGAAAAGCAATAAAGCTAACTGCACAAAACTACCCAGACACAGAATATTACGATACTGCAGAAGTCTTAACTTCCTTAGGAATTGGTGAAGCTTTAGTTTCGGCATTAAACGAAAAAGGAAAACCAACACCACTTGCTGCTACAATGATGCGCGCACCAATGAGCCGTATGGATATCTTAACAGAAAATGAACTTGGTAGTTTATTAGCAAAATCTAAATTAGCTCAAAAATATAATAAAGAGGTCGATAGAGAGAGTGCCTATGAAATGCTAAACGAAAAAATAAAACAAGCAGAAGCTGAAGAAGCCAAACGTAAAGCTGAAGCCGAAAAAGCAGCTTTAAAAAAGGCAGAAAGTAAACGCAAAGCCAGTACAAGTAGAAGACGAAGTACAAGACAAAACCCAATAGTAAAAGTACTCTCTAGTCCAACAGTAATTAGAAGTGTATTGGGAATATTAACCAAAATGCTAAAATAAGAAACCCTGAATCTTTGATATGAAAGCCCATAATGGGCATTTGGCAAACAATGACCATTATCTAACCAAGTAATTAGATAACAAAATCATAAGTTTTTGAAAAATTTAAATAGATGAAGAAAACACTTTTTATAATTTTAATTGTAACTATACTTTTTACAAGTTGCTCTAATGACAGACCAGTAGATCCTTTTTTAGTTAAAAAGTATAATATAGGATTGCTAACAGACTCAACAACTGTAAAAGATTTAGATGCTGTTTTCAGCAATGACTCTGTTGTAAAATATGTTTCTGGTGATGAATTCGCAGGTACAGTTAATGTTATTGAAATATTTGATAAAAACGGTAAAAAACTCTTAGACTTATCACCGAAAGAAGCACTAGACTCTACTTCTGTAATTTCTAGTGTACGTATTAATGATGAGCGCTACAGAACAGAAAAAAATATCTCAACGTTAAGTACGTTTAAGGATATAAAAGACAATTATAAAATTTCTAAAGTTGATAACCTTATCAATACTGTCGTTGTTTCTGTTAATGAGATAAATGCTTCATTTACTATTGACAAAAAAGAATTACCGAGCAGTCTAAGATTTGACATGGACGCAACTATAGATCCTATTCAGATACCAGAAAAGGCAAAGATTAAGTATTTTATGATTCATTGGTAAAACAGAACAAGCAATCGATGAAAAAGAAATATACAATCCAAAACTCACCATTTGTTGTACCGACTGATGACGGTAAAATCATTAAAGAGCATTTTGGAAATGCATCTGATGGTAACCCTGAAATAAGTATAGCTCATATGGTTGCACCTTCGGGATGGAGTGAACCTTTTCAAACACCAGAATTTGATGAATACACCTTTATCATAAGAGGAAAAAAACAGTTTATCATAGAAGGTGAAACTATAGTTTTAGAAGCAGGGCAATCTATTAAAGTTGAGAAGCATACAAGACTTCAATATTCTAATCCTTTTGATCAACCTTGTGAATATATTGCTATTTGCTTACCTGCATTTTCAATAGAAGCCGTAAACAGAGAAAACGAGTAAAATGAGTAGTTTTGTTATAAAATCTATCGGTAACGCTTTAAATGCTACAAGCTTAATCTCTTCTAAATACGCTTCAAAAAAGGCATTACATCTATTCGCTTCACCTCGTAAAGGTCGCTATACAGACAATCAAGAAACATTAGTTGCTTCTGCTAAATTTGAAACCTTGTCCCATAACGGACACAACATTGCAACATACCATTGGCAAGGTCATGGGCCAACCATTTTATTAGCTCATGGATGGGAAAGTAATGCATCACGTTGGAATTATATTCTAAATGACTTAAAAGCTCAAGAGTACAATATTATTGCTTTAGATGCTCCAGCACATGGAAAATCCAGTGGTCGTCAGTTTAATGCTGTTTTATATGCCGATTGTATTTCTGTAGTTGCAAAAAAGTTTGAACCCGAAGTTATTCTTGGTCACTCCGTAGGTGGCATGGCAACAGTTTTTAGTTTACACAACTATAATTTACCTTTTGTAAACAAGATTGTTTCGCTTGGTGCACCAGCCCATTTCAGTGGAGTATTCTCTAGATACAAATCTATGATGGGCTATAACAGACGAATTTCTAAAGGCCTCGACAATATCGTTTACGAACGTTTTGGGAAACCTGTAGATTATTTTTCTGCAGCCAACTTCACAAAGACTATTGAAGCTGAAGGGTTAATCATTCATGATAAAAAAGATAAAATTATTCCTTTTGAAGATGCGCTTTTGTTTGCCAATCGCTATAAAAACTCTGAGCTTATAGAAACTGAAGGTTTTGGCCATGGCCTTAAAGACGCATCGCTCACACCAAAAATTATAGAATTTATAAATCGTTAGTTCTTTATTATGCTGAATAATAAAACACTTTTCATTCTTTTAATATCGCTTTGTTTTAACTGCAAACCAAACACCAAAGCGCAACAAAACAATACTTATGCAGATGTTACTAGTGTTGCAGCAATGAAAGATGTTATGTGGAAAGGTGAACTATTTAGTAAAATACAATTAAACACCATTAATCCCAAAAAGGGACTTTACGGTCTTGGTCCTGAAGCCTTTTTACGTGGTGAAATCCTCATCAATAATGGCAAAACTTATGTATCGAAGGTACTTACAGACACTACAATGACTGTTAAAAAAATGCCTGATGCTGAAGCACCATTTTTTGTGTATGCACATGTTAATGAATGGAACGAAATCAGATTGCCTAGTTCTTTAAAATCTATTAAAGATTTAGAAACATTCATCGATAGTAAAACAAAAGACAAAAAGAGACCTTTCGCTTTTAAACTAGAAGGTGATATTTCTAAAGCTACAATTCATATTCAAAATTTGCCTGAAGGTACTACAGTGTCTTCTCCAAAAGAAGCACATCAAGGTCAGACCAACTATGAATTAGATAATGAGAGTGTTGAAATCATTGGTTTCTTCTCTACCGAACACCAAGGTATTTTTACACATCATGATTCTTTTTTACACATGCATCTTATCACAAAAGACGAAACTAAAATGGGACACTTAGATAGCGTTGTTTTTAACGAAATGACATTATTATTACCTAAGTCCTAAAAGACTTTATTGTATTTTTGCGACATGTCTGATGATTTAAAACGCCTTAACAAATACCTCAGCGAAGCAGGTTATTGCTCTCGCCGTGAAGCCGATCGATTAATTGATGCTGGCAGAGTAACGATTAATGATGTTGTACCAGAAATGGGAACTAAAGTTGCACCTGACGATGTGGTAAAAGTAGATGGAGAAATTATTGGCGAACGCAAACAAGACTTCGTCTATTTAGCGTTTAACAAGCCTGTTGGTATTGTTTGCACTACAGATACTCGTGTTGAAAAAGATAATATTATAGATTACATCAATTACCCTAAACGCATTTTTCCAATAGGTCGATTAGATAAGCCAAGTGAAGGGTTAATTCTACTCACGGACGATGGAGACATCGTTAACAAAATTCTACGTGCCAGCAACAATCACGAAAAAGAATATGTTGTTACAGTAGATAAGCCTATTTCGCAAACATTTATTCAACGTATGGCAGGCGGTATATATATTGAAGAACTTAAACAGCGTACCAAAAAATGCTTCGTTAAAAAAATAGATAAATACAAGTTTAGCATCATACTAACCCAAGGTTTAAACCGACAAATACGTAGAATGTGCGAGTACTTAAACTACGATGTACAAACCTTAAAACGGGTAAGAATAATGAATATAAAGCTCGATGTACCTATAGGAAAATATCGAGAACTTACTAAGGAAGAGTTTAAAACTTTGAGTGAATTAATAAGCGACTCTAAGAAAACGTTTCAACCAAAACAACGTCGAACCAAAAAAAACTGATATTTAAATTATGGCACTATCTCCCTTTCATTTGGCCATTCCTGTTCAAGACCTATCGGAATGTAGAAATTTTTATACTAATACTTTAAATTTTGAAGAAGGTAGAAGTAGCGACCATTGGGTAGATTACAACTTTTTTGGACATCAATTAGTCATTCATTTAAAACCAAAAACCAAAGAAGAAACACATACTAATTCTGTAGATGGTAAAGATGTACCTGTACCACATTTTGGTGTGGTTTTACAATGGGAAGAGTTTCAGGATTTTGCAGAATTGCTAAAAAGTAAAAACATTAAATTTATTATTGAACCCTACATCCGTTTTGAAGGACAAGTAGGCGAACAAGCTACAATGTTTTTTAAAGATCCTTCAGGAAATGCCTTAGAGTTTAAAGCATTTAGGGATATGAGTCAATTATTTGCTAAGTAGCTATTTTTCTTTCCGATAAATAGAATGGTAAATAAATCAATAAAAATAAAGGAACAACTATCAGTTGCACTACTATAATGTAATAAGGCCAATCACCAAAATAATCTAATAATGACGCTGATTTTGGTTTTTCATTGAGATAAAAATAATTAGCATCAAGCGCATAATTAATCATTACCATCAGAACAACATACAATTGCAGGACAAAAAAAGACTTAAAAACACTTTTTAATCTTGGTTTCATCTCTAAGGCAAAAATGAAATAGAAGATTATTGACAATAAACCTAAGTGAACTATCCAATACCTAAAATAATCGAAACTTGGTATTCCTACTGCAATATCTGGTGTAATAACACCTTGAAGCGTTCCTCCAATAATCCAGAAGACTAATACTTCAAACATCCAGTATTTTCTATAATGAGTAAATATGGGAATTATTAGAGCCATTAAACTACAGAGGTATAAAGGTAGATCAGTTTTAAAGTCATAATTATCAAAACCTATCCTATACAAGTGGAAACTAATAATTGTAATAGACACAAAACAAGCTAATACATGTATTGTATTTTCTTTCTGTTTTTGGGTTAAATGCTTTTTGGAGTATTTGATGAGCCAAGTTGTAAAACCTAAAGCAAAAACTATTGGAAAGACATGCTGCAAACTTCCTATCGTAACTTTACTAAAACCGACAAGAACCTGCACTAAAAACATAGCATAGAATTACTTATGATTAGCTCTATGCTGCTCTCTGGCTAAAAGGGTGTTTTTAAGTAACATAGCAATAGTCATTGGTCCTACTCCACCTGGAACAGGTGTTATGAAACTTGCCTTTTTACTAACATTTTCAAAATCCACATCTCCCGTTATGTAGTAGCCTTTTTCTGAGTCGTCCGGAACACGCGTAATACCAACATCAATAATAACAGCATCATCTTTTACCATTTCAGCTTTTAAGAAATTAGGAATACCTAAAGCTGAAATAACTATATCTGCTTGTGATGTTATTTGGGTAATATTTTTAGTATGGCTATGAGTTAATGTTACCGTAGAATTTCCTGGAAAACCTTTACGTCCCATTAATATACTCATTGGACGACCAACAATATGAGAGCGACCAATAACAACGGTATGTTTTCCTTTAGTCTCTACTCCATAACGGTCTATCAATTCTAATATACCAAAAGGTGTAGCAGGAATAAATGTAGACATATCTAATGCCATTTTACCAAAGTTTGTTGGGTGGAAACCATCGACATCCTTATCTGGATTTACAGCCATTAATACTTTTTGAGTATTTATTTGTGGTGGTAATGGTAATTGAATGATAAAACCATCGATATCATCATTGTTATTTAATTCCTCGATTTTATCCAATAATTCTATCTCACTAGTTGTGCTAGACAAACGCACCATAGTAGACTCAAAACCAACACGCTCGCATGCTCTTACTTTACTACCTACGTAAGTTAAACTTGCTCCATCATTACCAACAATCACTGCGGCAAGGTGAGGCACCTTTTCACCATTAGCCTTCATTTTATCTACTTCGGCTTTTATTTCGTTTTTAATGTCGTTACTGGTTTTTCTTCCGTCTAGTATGGTCATTTTTTATTGTTTTCTCGCTAAGACGCCAAGGCGCAAGAGCTAATTGAAAATATATTTATAACTTCTCGACTACGCTCGAAGTGACTGTTTACTGTATACTGTTTACTGCCAACTATCTCGGCATATTTTTCATCATCTGCATCATGCGTTTTCCGCCGCCACCTTGCATCATCTTCATCATTTTGCTCATTTGTGTAAATTGCTTAAGCAATTGATTAACCTCTTGTACTGATGTACCAGAACCTTTACCGATTCTCTTCTTTCTACTTGAATTTATAATTGAAGGATTAGCACGTTCTGCAGGTGTCATAGAATGAATAATGGCTTCAATACCTTTAAAAGCATCATCATCAATATCTATATCTTTCATCATTTTTCCAGCTCCAGGTATCATACCGATTAAGTCTTTCATGTTACCCATTTTTTTGATTTGCTGAATCTGTTTTAAGAAATCATCAAACCCAAACTGGTTTTTAGCAATTTTCTTTTGAAGTTTACGTGCCTCTTCTTCATCAAATTGTTCCTGAGCACGCTCTACAAGAGACACAACGTCTCCCATCCCAAGAATACGATCTGCCATACGCGAAGGATAGAAGACATCAATCGCTTCCATCTTCTCACCTGTACCAATAAACTTAATTGGTTTGTTTACAACCGACTTAATTGATATTGCCGCACCACCACGTGTATCACCATCTAACTTAGTAAGGATAACACCATCAAAGTTTAGAATATCATTGAATGCTTTTGCAGTATTTACAGCATCCTGACCTGTCATAGAATCTACCACAAACAGCGTTTCTTGTGGCTGAATAGCTTTGTGGATGTTAGAAATCTCGGTCATCATAGCTTCATCTACAGCCAAACGACCTGCGGTATCTATTATTACAACGTTATGACCGTTAGCTTTTGCATGAGCAATACCTGCTTGCGCAATAGCAACCGGATCACTATTTCCTTTGTCGCTATAAACCTCAACATTGATTTGGTCTCCAACGACATGAAGCTGATCTATCGCTGCTGGACGGTAAACATCACAGGCCACCAATAAAGGCTTCTTTGTTTTTTTATTTTTAAGATAGTTAGCAAGCTTACCAGAAAACGTAGTTTTACCAGAACCTTGCAAACCAGACATTAAAATTACACTTGGGTTACCAGAAAGATTAATACCTTCTGCGTCTCCACCCATAAGTTCGGTTAACTCGTCCTTAACGATTTTAACCATTAATTGACCAGGCTGAAGCGTTGTCAATACATTTTGACCTAATGCTTTTTCCTTAACCTTATTAGTAAATTCTTTGGCAATTTTAAAGTTAACATCGGCATCCAAAAGCGCACGTCTTACTTCTTTTAAAGTTTCGGCAACATTGACTTCGGTAATGCTTCCATGTCCTTTTAATACGTGTAACGCTTTATCTAACTTATCACTTAAATTATTGAACATAATCTTTATCTCTTTTAGAAGTTGCAAATTTAAGAATTTACAAGAGATAAACGAATGGCATATCTATAATTCTATACTTCAATATTTAAGAATACAACAAAAAAAGAGCTGCCTAGCGGTTGGCAACTCCTTTCCTCAACTTAAACTTACTAAAATTACTAACTAAGCGGTTCTTTTACATATTATTCACATGTTCTCTCAAGAACTAAAATATCATCTCCACTGTGCAACTGTAAACGATCTTCTTCACATTCTACAACCAACCACTCGCCGTTTATTGCTTGAATATTTGGTCCTGCCACATTAGAAAATGTAAGGATTACACCATCATTAGATTGAGACGTTGTCCATGTGGCATCTATTGTAGTGTCGTTATTATAAATTACAACAGTTTGGCTATTTGGTTCAAAATCAAAATTCCAGTTCATAAGATTATCACTACCATTATAGTTTACGGCATTCCAAATACACTCCACTAAAAAGCCGTCTACATCTTCTTCCGTACAACCTGAAGGATTACAGTCTTGAACAACTAGAACAATAGGAAACACCTCAAACTGATCTTCGATTACAACTCGAGTATATACAATAGCTTCTACTCCAATGATTGTATATGATTCTGGATTTGAAATTGCATTAACACCAGTTTCAGCATCTACCAAAGTCTCATGGTAAGTCACAACATCAGCACTAGGATTACAGTTTGAAAATGCAATGGTTAGGTCAAAACTATATGGTCCATCAGTACCATTGTCACATTGTTCTATAACAGCATCAAAACTTTCAAAACATTCAAAATAGTTACATTCTTCTGTATTGAGATAAATAGTAAACACTTCAAAATTACCATTCTCTGCCTCAATTCTTAAGTACACTTCACCAGTACCAGACCAATACGATTCTGTTTCTACAATAGCACTAACTCCTGCTTCAGCATCGGCTTCAGTTTCATGGAAACTAGCTTCAAAAGCATACTGACAATCTATTAAACCAATGGTATCTGCACTAAGATTAAACTCAGCCTCATTATTTGGGCCTAAACATTCTTCGAGTTCAAAATCACCGAAACATTCAAAAACTTCGTCATAAGTTTCACAATCTTGTTCGAGCACCAGTTCATTTTCATCTGCAACAAGTACTAGCCTATCATCCTCACACTCAACAATCCTCCAATCATAGGATAATACTCCGTAATCGCCTGGTAAATCTAAAATTAAGAATGTGCCTGTATTACCAACTAAAACTTCCCATGACCCTGTAAGCTCTTCATTGTTTCCTATGGCAACGGTTCCGCCTTCGAAGAAATTTAATGGTCCATTATAGTTAGGGCTTAATAAGTCTGTTCCTAAATACCATAAACACTCTTTTAACTCTTCTACAATTTCTTGAGCATCACAGTCTGCAACATCATCGCAGTCTAGCTCTAATTCCATAGTAACTATACCGTTCTCAGTTTCTTTTTCAAACTCAAACTCATCATCATCGTCACAATCGGTTAATAACCATAAGCCATTAGCAATACCGAAAGTTTCTAATCCTTCTATAACAAGTTTATATCCTAAATCTGTTTCTATGACATTCCATTCACCTGTTTCAACAACTGTTGGATCTCCAGTTACTGTTACTTCACCATTTTCATTAAAATACAGGTGAAGTGTGTTGCTTAAATCTCCACTTTCGTTATAAAATTCAGCTTCAAGCCCACATTCTAGTAATAGATTTTCAATACCTTCAATATTAAGATCACAATCTTCGTCATCGTCATCACAATCGGCTTCAGCGGCTTCAATAGCATCAGATAATTCCTGATTTGAATTTACCTCAACAGTATCTCCATTTGCGTAAACAAGTGTTACAGGATAATTAAGACTAACAATAAGTGCATTATCATCATCTTCTAAATCATCTAAGAAATTATAAAGTGCTTCATCATTTGTTATTGTCACCGTATCTACAATATTAAAGTCACCATTAAATACAGAGAATGTTATTGGATACACAAAATCCACACATTCAATAATTTCTTCATCATCTTCGAGATCGCAATCTTCGATAAAATCTTCTAATTGCTCTTCATTTTCTATTACAACTTCAGTGTAATCACTAAAAATAATTGTAACTGGAAATACAAAATCGAAGAAATCTTCTTCATCTTCATATTGAGAAAATATATCTTCTAGTTCTTCTAAATCATCTAAAGTTTCTATAACAATTGTAATATCACCAACTATAATTGTCACTGGTAATTCTACAGAAAAACAGCTAGAGTCATCTAAAATATTATCGTATTCACCGTAGTTGGCGGTTACATTACCCATAAATCTTGCCAACTCTGAGTTAGGCTGAATCATCTCCTGTTCTTCAGGATTATTGACATCTATAGTTTCGTCTTGACAAGACGCAAATACCAAAAGGGCAAAAAAGGCATAAATGATTAGATAATTGAATTTAATTTTCATCTTTTGGAGCATTATGATTTTAATATATAACATTTAAGGTTTTAAATCTCCTACCATTGCTTTAGAAAAATTAATTTATAATTTGTAGGCGAAATTATGAGCCAACCAATTAAAGATAATATCTGCGAGGAACAGTTATTTGAGCGTATCTATAAAAAACACTCAAAAAACCTGCATGACTTTTTGTACTATAAGTTTGGTGATCACTTAAATCCTAGTGATAAAGTACAAGAAGCTTTTATTAAGCTATGGCAAAATTGTGGTAAGGTAACACCAGATAAAGCTAAAAGTTTTTTATTTACCACTGCAAACAACCTAATGCTTAATGCTGTTGCACATCGTAAAGTAGTTTTAAAGTTTGAGAAAATACCTCAAAAAAAATCCACAAACGAGACTCCTGAGTTTGTTTTACAGGAAAAAGAATACCTAGAAAAGCTACAAAAAGCACTTGGTAAATTAACAGAAGCACAACGTGTAGCTTTTTTAATGAACAGAGTTGAGGGTAAAAAATTCAAAGAAATCGCAGTGCTTTTAGATATCTCAACCAAGGCTGTAGAAAAACGTATTTATGGTGCGCTAAAAAAACTAAGAGAAGACATTGATGAGTTGTAGTACACAGTAATTGGTAGTGAGTAGTTAGTAGTTGCGCTTATTAATAATCTAAAATTTTGAATTTTAAACTTTAAACATGGTAGTAGGTAGGAAATTTAATAAGTTAACTGTTCTATAACTGAATTGAAATTTATGACAAGAGAAGAACTCATACAAAAATGGCTAGACCATAACCTTAACTCAGAAGAACAAAAGGCTTTTGAGCAGTTAGAGGACCACAAAGATTTAATGCAACTAGATGAAGCATTAAAAGCTTTTAAGTCTCCTGAATTCTCTGTTAATAAAAACTACCAAGCATTACGACCAAGTTTGAAGAACAAGTCTACACAATCTTGGCTCAAGCCGTTACTTAAAGTTGCTGCCGTAGTAGCAATATGCTTTAGCGTCTATTATTACACAACTACGTTAGACAGCACATTTAAGACTGAAATTGCACAGCAAACCACTATAGATTTACCAGACACCTCTGAAGTTATTCTAAATGCAAATTCTAATTTGGTTTTTAATAAAAATAGTTGGGACAACAAACGTGAAGTAAAACTTAAGGGTGAAGCATTTTTTAAAGTTGCTAAGGGTGAGAAATTTGATGTGGTTACAGACAAAGGTATTGTTAGTGTCCTTGGAACTCAATTTAATGTAAAACACCGTGACAACTACTTTGAAGTAAAATGCTATGAAGGTTTAGTTGGCGTAAAAACAAATGATAATTACACTGAGTTAACGCCAGGAAATGGACTAAAAATAATTGATGGGAAGTTATTTGCCAATGAAAAAGAAATCACTACGCAGCCCAATTGGTTGCGTGGTGAAAGTAATTTTGTTAATACTCCCTTTAACCACGTTATTACTGAGTTAGAAAATTATTATGATATAAAAATAGTTGTAGATAAAGCTGATGCTGACCGACTATATACTGGTGGTTTTACACATAAAAATCTAGAATTGGCATTGAAATCTGTAACAATACCATTAAATTTAAGCTATAGTAAGTCTGGAACTTCTATTGTATTAAAGCGTGAATAAACTTTTACATCGTATTGTTTTATTGCTACTAATTTTTACCTTCTCTAATCTTGCAAACTGTCAAAAAGAGGAACCACAACAACTCGTTCAAATTCTAGAAATTTTAGAAAATCGATACCAAGTAAAATTCTCATTTGAAACCAAAACAATTCTGAATATTGAGCTTTACCCATTAAAGGAAGAACTCTCATTAGAAGAAGCGTTAAACCAACTCAAATCTATTACCAACCTTAATTTTGAAGTTTTAAGTCGACGTTTTATTGCTATTACACCAAGTGGCAAAACTGTGCATACGTTAGAAGAAGTCGTCGTTAACAACTATTTATCTAGAGGTATTTCTAAAACCAACAATGGTACCATTACCGTAGATGCGAATGCCTTTGACATTTTACCTGGATTAATAGAGCCAGATGTTCTGCAAATAGTACAAAATCTACCAGGTGTTGTTAGTGTAGACGAACGCATATCTAATATTAATATAAGAGGTGGCACCAACGATCAAAACCTTATACTTTACGAAGGTATTCGTATGTACCAATCTGGTCATTTCTTTGGATTGATTTCAGCATTTAATCCTTATTTATCGAACGATATTCGTATTTCAAAAAATGGTACAAGTGCGCTCTATGGTGATGCTGTTTCTAGTACAATCTCCATTAAAAACTTAGATGAATTAGATCATAAATTCAATGCTGGTTTAGGCAGTAATTTGCTTAGTATAGATGGTTATGCCAAGCTACCATTGAGTAAAAAAACAGAATTACAACTCTCTGCTCGACGCTCTTTTACTGATGTCTTAGTTTCCAAAACTTATGATGCTTATTTTGATAGAATTTTTAGAGATTCTGAACTCAATATTGCAAACGATGTAAGCACACTCTTGGCCCTAGATGAACGCTTTTTATTTTATGATGTAAACGCTAAATTTCTCTATAACATTGACGATACTTCTAAACTTAGAATAAGCCTATTGAATATTTACAACAATCTAGATTACAATCAAACCTTTGCCAACTCAGACAATAATATTCAAGAAACAAGAAGCGCGCTCAACCAAGTAAGCTATGGCGCAAGTGCTACTTATTCTAAAGTTTTTAAAAATGACATACAGGCTTCGGCACAGATATATTATTCAAATTATGATTTAGATGCTCAAAATAATGATATAACCAATAATCAAAGACTCACACAGGAAAATAAAGTTGAAGATTACGGCTTACGCTTCGATATTAATAAAACAATAGATAATAACGTTGAAGTAAGAGGTGGTTACCAATTTAATGAAGTAGGCGTTACTAATTTTGAAGATGTATCTAACCCTGACTTTACACGTTTAGTAAAAGAAATTGTAAGAACACATGCTATTTTTGGTGAAACAGAGCGTTATTCAAAATCTCGAAACACATATATACGGCTAGGTGCTCGTATCAGTTATTTTGAAAAATTAAAAGAACTTGTATTAGAGCCAAGATTTGCTTTTAATCAAAAAATCTCTGATGATATCAGATTAGAAATTTTGGGCGAACTAAAGAGCCAAACTATTTCTCAAGTAATAGATCTACAGCAAGACTTTTTTGGTATCGAAAAACGTCGTTGGCAATTATCTAATCTAGAAAACGTTCCGCTTGTAAAGAGTCAACAAGTTTCCCTTGGATTAAGTTACAACCAAAACAACTTATTGGTTTCGCTTGAAGGGTATTACAAAAATGTTGAAGGTATTACTGCTCAAAACCAAGGGTTTCAAAATCAATTTCAATTTGTAAATGATATAGGTGCTTACACCATTACTGGCTTGGATTTTTTAATAAACAAACGTTTTAATAATTTTAGCACTTGGCTAAGCTATACCTTAAGTAACAACTATTATAAGTTTGATGTTATAAATGGAGGTAATTCCTTTCCCAACAGTGTAGATTTAACACATGTTGCCAACGCATCATTGACTTATAGCTTAAAAAACCTTAAAATAGGTTTGGGTATTAATTGGCACTCTGGCAGAGCTTATACAAAGCCAATACAAATACAAGATGAAAGTAATTCTTCTATAGAATACCAAAGCCCAAATAGTGCCCGATTAGAAGATTATTTTAGAGCTGATGTATCTGCAATCTATAAATTTCACATTTCAAAAGGCATAAAAGCAGAAGCCTCTGCTGCTGTTTGGAATATGTTTAACCAGGATAATATTATAAATCGTTATTACACCTTAGACACAGACAATACTATTGTTGAAATTGACAATCGCTCATTAAAATTTACACCCAATCTAAGCTTTAGAGTCAGTTTTTGATTAATTATGCTTAATTTACATATTGCATAAAATCTGGACTAATTTTTTCAAAAATGCAATTATGATACAGATAAATATAATTACCAAAGACAGAGAGCAAGCAGAGGAAATAACCACGCTTTTATTCGAAGAGAGATTAGTTGTTAACGAGTTTATAATCAACGATATGACTGGCAGGAATCCTAACGAGCGAGGTAATTTAACCAGTGAGAAAGAAGTCCTTATTGTAGGTACTACCAAGGCTCTATTATTTAATGCGATTGACGAATTATTACAGCTAAAGTATGGTGAGCATATGCCTGTAATTTACGCAATACCAATAGTCTACATGAATTCTAAGCAGAGTGATTATTTAAGGCAAAATACCGCAAAAGTTTAATACCCTTAGATAATGACTGAACAAGAATTATATAAACTAAGGTTTCCGATTGGCGAATTTGAAAAGCCCAAACAAATTACTAAAAACCATATCAATAGTTGGATTTCTATTATTGAAGATTTTCCTCAAAAAATAGAAAATATTACAAAGAATCTTAGCGAAGAACAACTCAATTATAAATACCGACCAAACGGTTGGACAATTAAACAAGTAGTGCATCATTGTGCTGACAGCCACATAAATAGTATCATTAGATTTAAGCTTGCAATTACTGAAAACACACCAACTATAAGTCCCTATTTTGAAGATAGATTTGCCACACTTATAGATTACTCTCAACCTCTTGATGCTTCACTATTTATTTTAAAAGGTGTACACCATAAGCTTGGTGTATTGTTAAATAATTTTTCTGAAGACGATCTAAAACGAACATTTATCCACCCAGAACATGGCAAAGAATTTTCGATTGAAGAAACCATTGGTGTTTATGCGTGGCATAGTAATCATCACTTTGCGCATATAGAGCAAGCATTAAAACACAAAGGGTCTTTTAACTAAAAAAAAGAGGCTGTCTGAAAAGTACAAGAATCTGTCATTCTGAATTGTCCCACAGAGTGCAGTCGAAGTGTATTTCAGAATCTCAACAAACCGATTTTCAATTTTATATTAGAATCTGAAACGAGTTCAGATTGACAAAATATTAACTATTTCAAATAGCCTCTAATGTATTGGTATGTCTTTAAGGTCTACCATTTGCAGCACGCTCTGCCTTTTGTTTTTGTTTCTCAATACTTTTTTTAATTTTTTCTATAGCAGACTCAATAGATTTATCTGGTTCTATAAGATTATATTTTCCCCAGAAATCTGGATCTGAAAAACCTGAAATCGCATCTGTAATAATAACAGAAGGCCTTAATTTATCTTTACTTTTTATTCTTCTGTCTGTTGAGTTTATTTCCCAATCGGTTACAGCCATCTCACTTGATAACGAATAAACCTTATTAAAAATTTCTCGCTTTTTATTAACCTTGAATTCTAAAAATAAATTGGAATAACTATAATACCATTTCCCACCTTTCTCCTTATAGTTAACTTTATAGTTAGCTTCTAATGGATAAACGATAACATTACTAGGCTTCTTTTTAACTAAAAGGTTTTTACTCTTGTTTTTATTACTAAGATCTAATGAGTAATCTGCACTTACAAGAGCCAAGGACTCAACATCTATAAACAACTTGCCATTGTAACTATAGTTTAAAGCATTATTCTTAGGACTAAAATTAACAACATAAACATTTCTGTTATTTATGTTAGATGGATTGTCAAAAGAAAAATTATAGCTATTTATAGTAGCATCAGTAAAAATATATTCAGGATATTTCATAATGTCCAAATAAATAGTTGAAAACGGACCACCTTGTAATTTTACGGAAACTGTATCTAGTCGCTTATAATCTGTACTTTTTCTGGCTTTATTTAATTCAATCGCATCTGCAACAGAAGATCTGTTCGGATACTTTAGAATATTAACTACAGCCTCTGTTAGTGATACATTTCTATTACGCCTTTTAATGGTTTCCCTATAAAAAGCAGTCATATAAACTGATTCGTCTTGATGATTTTTGCTTTTGTTTTCAAATACTTTCCTAATTAGGCTTTCGGCATTTTTAAAGGCAGAAATACTTACCTCAGATAACTCAGTAACTGTTCTATACAATTCAATCTTATTGTCCTTAGCAGACAATTCTGATAATGGAATAACCCTAGTACTATAACCCAATAAACTGATAATAACTTTAGAGTCTAAATATTCATTTGAAACTTTTAACACAAATTCACCTTCTGAATTTGTAATCGTTCCAACATTAGTTTCATTGACGTTAAGACTTGCAGCTTCTAGTGCCTTATTTGTTTTACCGTCTACCACCTTACCACTAAATTCTGAGAAATTCTCTTGAGCACTTAGGGTAAAAGTCACCAACAAAATAGCTAGGAATGTGTTGGCCAAAGATTTAAAATACCGTGTAGTTTTCATCTGTTAGTTTTTATTGCTTTTTTTATTTGTCAGATGGAATTCGCTATAAAATTTAAGTCTATCTAAAATTTATTATCATTGCTCATTTCATAGCATAGTTCCTTAATTTAACCTCATCTAAGATACTAAAAAACGAACATATTACTACACAGCAATCTGTTAAAACTACTGTAAACACTACACTTAGTAAGATATTTCTTAATAAACCTACATACGTTCTGGCACATCAATACCTAGAACACTAAACGCATTTTTTATAGTTTGCCCTACAGTTTTAGACAACTGCACTCTAAAGACTTTCTCTTCTTCCTTATCAGCACCTAAAATTGACACATTTTGATAGAACGAATTAAAATCTTTGACCAAATCGTAAGTATAATTTGCAACTAATGCAGGACTATGGTTTTCTGCTGCATTTTGAATAACTTCAGGAAATTGCTCTAGCTGTTTAAGAAGCTCTCTTTCTTTATCTTGAAGTGTCACTTTAGATCCGCTCAGTGTGACATTTTGATCAATATTAGACTTTCTTAAGATAGATTGAATTCTTGCATAAGTGTACTGAATAAAAGGTCCTGTATTTCCTTGAAAATCTATTGATTCTTTAGGATCGAATAAAATTCGCTTTTTAGGATCTACTTTTAAGATGTAATATTTAAGCGCACCCAAACCAATAGTTTTGTATAGTGCCTTTTTATCGGCTTCTGAGTAATCATCTAGCTTTCCTAATTCTTTAGAAATCTCTTCAGCTGTATCTGCCATTTCTTGTATAAGATCGTCTGCATCTACTACAGTACCTTCTCTACTCTTCATTTTACCACTTGGTAAATCTACCATACCATAACTTAGGTGGTATAGATTTTTTGCCCAATCAAAACCTAGTTTTTTAAGAATTAAAAACAGTACTTTAAAATGATAATCTTGCTCATTTCCAACGGTATAAACCATACCACCAACATCTGGATAATCCTTAATACGTTGTATGGCTGTACCAATATCTTGAGTCATGTAGACTGCTGTACCATCTGCTCTAAGCACTATTTTTTCATCTAGACCATCTTCGGTTAAATCGCACCAAACAGATCCGTCTTCCTTTTTAAAGAACACACCTCTTTTTAAACCTTCAGCAACAAATTCTTTACCTAAAAGATAGGTTTGGCTTTCATAGTAATATTTATCAAAATCTACACCTATAGCTGTGTAAGTCTCTTCAAAACCTTCATAAACCCAACCGTTCATTTTTTCCCAAAGTGCTACGACCTCTTTGTCTCCTGCCTCCCATTTACGAAGCATTTCTTGGGCTTCTAAAAGAATCGGTGCATTTTTTTTGGCATCTTCATCGATTTGTCCTTGTGCCACCAATTCTGCAATTTCCGCTTTGTAGGCTTTATCAAATTCAACATAGTAATTCCCAACAAGTTTATCACCTTTTAATCCAGTAGATTCTGGTGTTTCTCCATTACCAAAACGCTGCCAAGCCAACATACTTTTACAAATATGGATACCTCTATCGTTGATGATTTGCGTTTTATAAACTTTCTTACCTGAAGCTTTTAAAATCTCAGAAACCGAATAGCCCAAAAGCACATTTCTAACATGTCCTAAATGCAGTGGTTTGTTAGTATTTGGTGAAGAATATTCTACCATTACAGCTTTATCGTCTTTAAGATTCGCAAAACCGTAGTTGTTTAGATCTTTTATGGTGTTGAAGAAATCTACATAATATGAATCATCAATTTCTATGTTCAAAAAGCCTTTTACAACATTAAATCCTTTAACCAAAGTAACATTATCCTGAAGATATTGCCCTATCTGCTCGCCAATAACCACAGGATTTCCTTTTACCACGCGCAACATAGGAAAAACAACAACAGTGATGTCGCCAGCAAACTCTTTGCGAGTTGCCTGAAATTCTACAGATTCTAAATCTGCCTGAAATAATTCCTTTACAGCTGCTTTTACGTGTAATTCTAAAGTATCCTGAAGCTTCATATTAATTTTAATTTAGGCTTTTAAAACGCCTGCAAAGATAGCAGTTTTATTATTCTATTAAGACAACAGCGTATCATTATTCCCTATTTTTAAAGACTTATAAAAACATCAATTAAAAATGGAACGAAAATCGCGCCTCCTAAGAGGCATTCCTGTTTTAGCTTCTTTAAATATTAAAAAGACTGTAGAGTTCTATAAAACTAAACTTGGCTTTAATAAAATTGGTTATCTAGACGACAATTATGCAGTAATTGCACGCGATAATTTTGTGGTTCATTTTTGGAAATGTAATGACAAAATTCACCCAGAAAACACAAGTTGTTATGTAGATGTAGAAGATATCGACGCGCTCTACGAAGAATTAAAAACTTTTGGTGTTATTCACCCAAACGGTACCTTAAAAAATCATCCTTATGGAATGCGAGAATTTGCAATTTTAGATCGCGACGGAAATATGATTAAATTTGGTCAGGAAATTTCATGAAAATAGTTTTTAAACTTAATAAGTTATAAATACACATTTAAGAAAATCAGAATGAAAAAGTATTGGATTATTAGCCTAATCATTTTAGCATCTTGTTCTAGTGATGATGACTCAAATAGAGAGACTTCAAATCAATTTTACAAAGGCATGGATTTATCTTTCCAAAGCGAGCTGGAAAACTACAATATAGACTACAAAGATGAAGATGGCAACTCAGTTGAATTATTAGATTTTGTTAGATCTAAAGGCACCAACTTAGTACGTTTAAAACTATGGCACACTCCACAGGATGGGCAAAACGGGCTTGAAGATGTAAAGACATATGCACAAAAGATTAAAGCCCAAAACATGGACTTTTTGCTCAATTTTCATTATAGTGATTATTGGGCAGATCCTGGTACGCAAACTCCGCCAGCCGCTTGGCAAAATTTGAATATTGACCAATTAAAAGTGGTAATTTATAATTACACAAAAGATGTTGTACAACAGTTAAAATCTCAAAATACATTACCAGACATTATACAAATTGGCAATGAAACTGACAGTGGATTTTTATGGGATTTTGGCAGAGTCTGGGGTAGTTTTAACAATAATTGGGGAAATTATACAGACTTAGTATCTGAAGCTATACGCGCCGTAAGAGATGTTGACACCGAAGGTAAAATAAGAATAATGTTGCACCACTCTAGCGTAGAAAATGCCATATATTTCTTTAATGAATTAGAACCTTATAATATTGATTTTGATATTATTGGATTGTCTTATTATCCTCAATTTCAAATCAAAGATTTAGACCTTGTTACTTCAAAATTAAATGAACTCGCCAACAACTTCAGTAAAGATATTTTAATGGTAGAAGTAGCTTATCCTTTTACGTTACAGTGGAATGATAACCAAACAAATTATATCGGTAGCTTAGACCAAACATTAGTTGAATTTTCACCTACACCACAAGGACAAAAAGCATACTTTGAATGGTTGATACAAACCATAAAAAACATACCTAACGACCATGGGATTGGTTTTTGCTATTGGGCACCAGATTGGGTAGCATTTGATGGCAACGAAGCAACCTCAACAAATGGCACATCCTGGGAAAATCAATGTCTTTTTGACTTCGAGCTAAAAGCATTACCAGCGCTAGAAACATATAGCACTAATTAGCTAAATATCAGTACATTATAATTTATGTGCATTTTATCGGTAAAACGGTCGTTTTCCTATGATATTTGCCGTTAATCGATACATCATTTTTTTTATGAATTTCATCTGTCATTTCATCTAATTTATTAGCATTAAATCCCAATAATTAGCGTATTTAAGTGCATTATGGCATTTTTGATAGGCTATTAACAAATGTCCCAAACATTAAATGAGGCTTTATAATCGAACATTAACCGCGTTGTTATTGTTTAGTGTTGACTTACTTTTTACACCTCACTATAAAAGTTACGTAAACCAAAACATAACACTTCGTCTATCAACCGCTAAATGATGAAGCAGTTAATGACATTAACTGTTTGTCTACTAACTTTCATTGGCTTTTCTCAAAATGAAAGAATAGACGACCTTACGGTAAAATTGGCATATCAAGAAGCTGATTCTACAAAGGTCGACCTCTCGTTAATGCTTATAGATGAACTATATGCTGTTAAAGATTTTGATAAAGCTTTGCTCTATGTAAATCAGACTGCAAAACTTTCAGAAAAATTAAATTACACCAAAGGACTTGCGGAAAGCACATACTACAGAGCGCTAATTTACACCCAACGCAATGACTACTTTAATGCAATTGATAACTACGACAAATCCAGAAAGTACTATCTACAAATAAGCGACACACTAGGCATAGCAAAGGTGAGTAATAGCATTGGACTCATTGAAATAAAGCGAGGAAACTATTCGGTTGGACTTCAAAACTCGCTTTCGGCCATTGACATTTTTGAAAAACAAAATCTTTTTGATGAACTCAGTACAGCTTATAACAATTTGGCAGAAGCATACTTTAAAACCAACCAGATTGACAAGGCTATAGATTTTAACTTTAAGGCGCTTGATGTTAGAAAAAAGATAGATGATCGTACTGGTATTATCATCTCTACAAAAAACATTGCAGACCTTTACTCACTTAGAAAAGAGCATCGTAAGTCTATTGAGTACTACGAGAAGGTCTTAGAAATGCTAAGTCCTACCAAAGACCAAAACTTACGTGGTGAGATACTACCAAAACTTGGTAGTGAATATTTAGAATTTAAAGAATATGATAAAGCTTCAGAATATTTAGTTGAAGGGTTAAAATATAACCGCAAACAAAATAACGATGAAGGTATTTTACTAGCACTTAATGCCATTGGCAATCTAAACCTTCAAAAACGTAAGGTTAAGTTAGCAGAAATTCAACTTAATGAAGCTTACAGCATTGCTCAAAAAATTAACAATAAACCAGCACTTTTAGAAAATTACAAGCTTCATATTGCCTTAGACTCTACTCGAGGTTATTTTCAGAATGCCTTTTTCTGGCAAAACAAATATTACGATTTAAAGGATGAATTATCGAAAATAGATCAACCTGTTTTTCCTATTGATACTGAACCTCTGGATCTTATTAACACTAACCCAATCGAAGAGGAAATAGATAATTTTGAAGGAGAAGAAAACAACAATAAAACCATAAAAACATGGTTAAATAATCCTATAGTTGTGTATGGTGCGCTTGCTGCTACTGCTGTTCTGCTTACGCTATTATTACTTAATTACTTAAAAAATAAAAAGTATAGAGAAACCATTGTTGAACAGAGAGAAAAACTAAAACAAGAACAAATACGAAGTGAAGCTATCTTAGAGCAAACCCATCATCTCGAAGAGGTTAACCAAGTTAAAGACAAATTATTCTCAATAGTCTCGCACGATTTAAAAGATTCCATTTCATCCATAAAAGCTTTTTTAGATTTATTGAAAGAAGACAGTATATCTAAAGAAGAATTTAGAGAGTTAATACCAGAGCTGAGTGAAAATGCAAATAATGCGTCTTCACTATTGTTTAATTTACTAAACTGGTCTAAATCTCAAATGCAGAATTTAGAACCAAATCCAGAACTATTTAATATTCAGGAAGTATTTCATACAAAAATGGCATTGGTAGAACAAAAGGTTGAAGATAAACGCATAGTTCTAATTGATGAGTCTCAACGCGACTTTGTTTATGCCGACAGAAGCATGGTTGAAATTGTTATCCAAAATTTAATCACCAATGCTGTAAAATTCAGTAGAACTGGCGATGTTATTACGGTATCTAATCAAGATGTAAATGGTAAAGCTTTAATTTGTGTTGAAGATACTGGTGTCGGGATTTCTGAAGAAAACATTAATAAACTTTTTAATGCCAATAAAAACTTTACTACTATTGGGACTAAAAATGAAAAAGGAACAGGTCTTGGTTTAACTATTGCTAAAGACTTAGTAGAATTAAATAATGGACGCATTTGGGTGGAAAGCACACTAAATGTTGGTAGTAAATTCTTTATAGAGCTTCCTAAGATTGCACCAAAAGCTTAACTTATTTTATATATTTGAGCTTTAATCATATACTTACATGAAACGTTTTCTCCCAATACTTTTAGTTTTTTTTATAGTTCTTAATTGTAAAAACAGAGATAAATCAAAATCAGATACAAAAGTCAAAGAAGACACAGAACTTGAGGAACTCTTCGCTTTAATGCAAGGTTCTTTTAATTCCGAAATACAATCTCAAGTAGACTCTACGTATTACAATATTTCATTACACATGTATCCTATTTGGGAAGACAAGGGAAATTATCTTTATGTTGAACAAGCCTTAAACAGTAGGCAGAACAAACCTTACAGACAACGTATTTATGAGGTAAAGCGTTTAACAGATAACACATTTAGTTCTGCTGTATACAACCTTAACATAGACTCGCTTTGGATTGGCAAATGGAAAAACCCAAAAGCTTTTGATTCTATTTCACTCAACGAGATCGCACTTAAAGAAGGTTGTGAGGTTATCTTAAAACGAATTTCTAAAAACCATTACATGGGAAAAACAGGAGATACTACTTGTGTTAGCACCATGCGAGGGGCTTCTTTTGCTAGGAGCGAAGTTGAAATACTTGAAGACAAAATATTATCTTGGGATAGAGGTTTTGACAGTGATGGCAACTATGTTTGGGGAGCTGAAAAAGGACCTTATATCTTTAATAAACTAGACTAGTTTAGTACTAAGTAAAAAGTGTAGAGTATAAAGTAATTTATTTCATTGATATTTTAATGATTGCTTTACACTTTTTACTTTATACCATTTTCACTAGACTTTTGGCAGAAACACCTCTGCCATCATACAACGCGCACTACCACCACCACATGTTTCTATGGTTTCTAAAGAACTTGAAATTATAGGACAGTGCTTTTCAATTTTATTAATCTGATCATTAGTTAAGCTATTATGTGCAGCTTCACTCATAATTAAATAACGCTGATTATCCTTCCCTCTAAGCTGTAACATATTTCCAGCAAACTGGTGCATTTGCGCTTCGGAAATTGATATAATTTCTTTGCCATCTTCTTTTAGATGCTTAATTATATTTTTGCGCTCTTTTTTGTCATCAATTGTCTCTAAACAAATCACTGCGAAAGTTTCTGCCAAACACATCATTACATTGGTATGATAGATTGGTAAACGCTTTCCTTCTACGGTTTGATTAGCTACAAAAATTATTGGTGTATATTCAAAATCTTCGCAAAACTCAATAAACAAATCTTCGTCAGCTCTTGGTGATAATGCACAGTAAGCCTTTCTATTAACACGGTCTAAAATAAGACTACCTGTGCCTTCTAAAAATACACCTTCATCTTCAGCAGCAGTATAGTCTACAATATTTTCAATTTTAAAACCCTCATTTTCTAGCCTAATAAATACTTCATCTCGTCTTTCTTTACGTCTATTTTCTGCAAACATTGGATACAAAGCTATGTCACCATTACTATGAAAGCTCGCCCAATTATTTGGAAAAATAGAGTCTGGCGTATCCATTAACTCATCATCACTTTCTACAACAACATTAATACCAACTGCCTTTAATTTTTCGACAAAAGCATCAAACTCTTCTTGAGCTTTAGCATTGATTTCTGCATTTTTTAAATCAATATCCTCTTGAAAATAATTGTTAACAGCAGTCTGCTCATTCATCCTAAAATTTACAGGACGAATCATTAAAATAGTGTCTGTAGTTTGTTGCATTATCCGGTTTTTTAAAGTGATGCAAAATTAGTCTTTTTTCTATTTTGAAATTTATGATGTTAACATTTTTTAGATTAAAAATCTGTAAGTTTGAAAGCACATAATGGGCACTTGGCATACAATGCGCTTTACTAACCATATAAATAAATTACTGAACCAAAAGCTCTTGGAAATTTTCAACTATATGAAAAAACTTATAATTCTTCTGTTATTTCTTGTATCATGCACCGAAAAAAGTAACCACACTGAAACTATAGATTTTACAACAGTTTTTGAAAAAAGTAATGGAACCGAAACAGCAACATACCAAGAGACCATTCAGTTTTATTCAGATTTAGCTGATAATTACAGAGAAATTTCAATCCGAGAGATGGGTGAGACAGATTCTGGTGAACCTCTACATATTGTAATTTACAATCCAACGCAAGTTCATAATGATTTTAGACTATTAAGAGATAGAAATAGAATCATGTTAATTAACAATGGAATTCACCCAGGCGAATCTGATGGCGTAGATGCTACTATGATGCTTTATAGAGATATCGTACAAGGTAAAGTTAAAGCTCCTAAGCACACCATTTTAGTTACAATTCCTATTTACAATATTGGTGGAAGCCTTAATAGAAATTCTGGCACACGCACCAACCAAAATGGACCTAAAGAATATGGCTTTAGAGGTAACGCACGCAACTACGATTTAAACAGAGATTTTATAAAATGTGATACCAAAAATGCTAAGGCTTTTGCGGAAATATTTCATACAGTACAGCCAGATGTATTCATAGATAACCATGTAAGCAACGGTGCAGATTACCAATACACACTAACGCATTTATTTACCCAACATAACAAATTAGGTGGTAATTTGGGAGCTTATCTTCACTTGGAAATGATGCCAAAACTAGAGCAAAAATTGGCTCAAAAAGAGTGGGACATCACTCCATATGTCAATGTTTTTAATCGTACACCTGAGTCTGGTTTTTCTCAATTTTTGGACTCACCACGTTATTCCACAGGTTTTACCACTTTATTTAACACACTTGGTATGATGGTCGAAACACATATGCTTAAACCATATAAACAACGTGTTGAAGGCACATACGAACTTATGAAAAGCATGATGGAGATTACAGAAGAAGATGCTGAAAAAATAAAAGACTTACGCAGTGCTCATCAAAACAATTGGAAACCAGGTAAAGAATACCCAATTGCATGGACAATCGATACGACACAATCTACAACGCTTCAGTTTAAAGGTTACGAAGGTCAAATGATAGAGAGTGATCTAACAGGTGCTCAACGATTAAAATACGACAAGTCTAAACCGTTTACAAAGCCCGTGGAATACCAAAATTTCTTTGTACCAACAAACAATGTTACAATACCTAAGGCTTATATAATTCCTCAAGGCTGGCATAACGTAGTAGAATTATTAAAATTAAATAAAGTAGATTTAAAACCTTTTGAAAAAGACACCACTTTAACCGTAGAATCTTATAAAATTGAGGATTACAAAACCAGAACATCTCCATACGAAGGACATTACCCACACTACAATACTAAAGTAAAAACAACAAAAGAAAACTTAACTTTTAAAAAAGGAGATTATTTGGTAAAAACAGACCAAAAAGCCTTACGTTACCTTATTGAAACCCTAGAACCAACAGCACCAGACTCGTTTTTTAATTGGAATTTCTTTGATACCATATTACAGCAAAAAGAAGGTTTTTCACCCTATGTTTGGGAAGACAGAGCAAAACAGGTACTTAGGGAAAACCCAACCTTACAGATAGAATATAACGTTAAAATAAGTTACGATGAGGAGTTTGCAAATAACTGGTTTGCCCAATTAGATTGGCTTCATAAAAAAAGTAAACACTACGAAAAAGCGCATTTACAGTATCCTATTTATAGACTAGATTAAAAAACTAAAAAGCCACCATTTACTGGTGGCTTTAAAGGCTCATTTCCCGTAATTTTAATGCTATTAATTTACATGAACCTTGGTCGTGAAATTTCTAAATTCTGAGTTAAGTTGAACAATGTATGTCCCAATACTTAGATTACTCATTTCAATCTGGTGTTTGTCAGATGATAATGTAGTGATTACTCCACGTTTTAAAAGTCGTCCTTGCATATCAACAATAGTATAGTTAACGATTTCATCTTGCAATAAAAGTGTGTTGATATTTAATGTTGTTCTTACCGGGTTTGGATATACTGTAGTTTTAGTATACTCGGCAAGCATGGCATCTTCAAAACTTTGATAGCTATCATAATCATTTAAAAAAGCATTTACAGCGTCAACCTCTATATTTCTACCATATCCAAAGTAGTAATTGAAGAAATTACAAAACCAACCTGGAAGAACTAAACTAACTGGTGCCTTAACCTCTAACGACGCACATATATCACCACCACTTTGTTGTAATAAAGGTAAAATATCAAATGCGGTAGTAGTACCAAATTCAACAATACTTAAATCTAAGGTACTTGGATCATAAACTAAGCTGTGAATTCTATAAAATCCAACTTGAGATATATCAAATTGAGGTGTGTTTGAAACATTTAAAATTGTTAGATTGAATGCATTTGTAAGAACATAAAGCTGAGAATAACCTTCTGGAATTATTGGTGCTTCATTCACATCTGCATAAATGGTAGCAACACCTTTTTCAAGACATTGTATTGGTTGTTCTGAATACAAAGTTCCTGCAAAGGCAGTACATTCTTCAGGGCCTTCGGTTACATGAATCGGTGCACCTGCAACATCCAAGGATGCACATAAGTCACCACCACCTTGTACTAACAGATCGTTAACATCAAAGCCTGTCGTAACTCCTGGCACAACAACACTCAAATCCAAACCTGTTGGATATACCAAGGTATGGATCGTGTAATCTCCTGCATCATTTACCGTAAACTCTGGCGTACCGCCTACCTGCTCGATGACCAAATCTTCTCCTCTGGTCAGTACAAATAAAGTACTGTAACCAGCCGGCACATTGGCATCACCATTTGGTGTTGCAGAGATCATCGCTTCACCGCCTAATAACTCAACACTGTCATTATTTGCGGTCAAGGTTCCTGCATCTGGATTTGTTATATGTACTGGTGCTCCGGCTACGTCTAAGGATGCACACAACTCTCCGCCTCCCTGTATCAATAAACCATTGACATCAAAGCCCGTGGTAACGTTCGGCACTACTCCACTTAAATCCAAACCTGTCGGATATACGAACGTATGGAGGGTATAATCTCCTCCACCTGAAACCGTAAACTCCGGTGTGCCGCCTACTTGACGGATCACTAGTCCTTCACCTTCTGTCAGTACATATAATACACTATAGCCTTCAGGTACGAATGCATCACCGTTCGCGTGTGCGGAAATCATCACCTCTCCTGTACTACAAACCGAACTATCAGTAGCGGTAAGCGTACCTGCATCTGCTAGACATGGCTCTTCTCCTACATGAATCGGTGCACCTGCTACATCCAAGGATGCACATAAATCACCACCACCTTGCACTAACAGACCGTTAACATCAAAGCCTGTCGTAACTCCCGGTACAACAACACTCAAATCCAAACCTGTTGGATATACCAAGGTATGGATCGTGTAATCTCCTGCCTCATTTACAGTAAATTCTGGCGTACCGCCT
>Ga0160421_1000092_pt1 | contig 54790 bp, 62 predicted proteins | sample TAMARWmetagpilot_FD_108195 | JGI IMG/M metagenome (GOLD analysis project Ga0160421, IMG submission 108195) | Phycosphere-associated microbial communities from TAMU algal ponds, Corpus Christi, Texas, USA - TAMU ARW-7 10/27 metagenome pilot | ecosystem: Engineered > Artificial ecosystem >... | reverse complement strand
TTTCACGCTCCCCCCTTTGCCCTGTGTCGCAGGGCAGTCCGGTTGATGGTCAGGCGTCGCGCCTGACGCCATCCCGGTTTGGATTCAACAAGCCCCGCTCGGACCAGCACCTGAATCGCGCGGTGCGTTTGGGTGTACGAGTACGAGGTCACGTCGCTGATGTCCTGCGTCCGCACGATCTGCCCGTCAAAGCAGGCGATCGCGAGCAGGGTGAGTTTCTGTGTGCCCCCGCTGATCGTGCTCTGCGATGGCTTCGCTCGGGCGTGCGTGAACTCGCACGCAAGGATCGGCATCACCAGTGCGAGCGTGGGCTGTCGGATCTCTGGGTTGACGGCCTTCATGCGGACACCGCCTCTCTCGCGGGCTCCGCCTTGGTGAACGCCACGTAGTTCGCCGAGATCAGCGCGATCATCGCATCCCAGTCACGCACGTTGTCGCGGCTGTGCCAGACGGCCAGGACCTCGTTCGTGCGCCGCTCACCGATGTGCTCGAGCAGGAACACGCGGATTCGTGTGTAGACCCGCCGCATTATCGCCTCCGACCACTGGTGTTCGATCTTGAGCCGCGACGCCCGCTGGCAGTCCTCCTCGTCCTTTCGGCGGTCGCGCGTCCGCTTGCACGGCCCGGTCTTGTCCCGGTCCGGGTCGAGAAAACTGGTGAACAGCGCCTTGGGGTTCTTGACCTGCCCAGCGTCCATGCGGTCCTTGAGCTTCTCCATCGCCGCCACGCCGACCTCCGCGTCCACGACGTCCCGCGCGGTCAGGATGCTGGCGAGCTCCTCACGCAGCGACGCGACCCCGATCCCCGCGAAGCGGGCCAGCCGCACCCACGCCTCCTCGTCGAGCACCCCCTCACCACCAGCACCACCACCCATCGCCAGGTTCAGCAGCCAGCGGTCAACCTCTTCTGCTGGTGGTGCTGGGTTTGCTCTTAATGCTCTTACTTCCTTAATGTCACCCGCAGTGGGTGCAGGTTCTCCTAGCACAGATTGCGTGCGTTGGTGGAAGCCGTTGCGTGCGTTGGTAGCAGGGATTGCGGGTGTTGAATCCGACGCCTGCACTGGGTGCGTGTGTTGAACGCCCGCACTGGTTGCGGGTGTTGGCCCGAACAAGCGCTCGAAATACTCCCGGTCCTCGTCGTCGAGCCACCCGATCAGGACCCGGTAGTTGAGCCGGTACTGGGCGGGTGACCCCGGCGAGGAGGAGGAGAGCTGCTCCATGGCGCCCACCCTGTTGAGCGCCCGGATCGCGTCGTCGACGGCACGCACCGAGTACTCGGCCCTGGCGGCGATCCGCTCGCGGCTGGTCTTGATCACCGCGCCCGGGGCCCCGAACGACTTGATGGACCAGAGCACCGCCTTGAGCAGCTTGGGCTGGCATCGCTCGGTTGCGGGGGGGTGGCAGCGGTCCACGATCATGTGACCCTGTCCGTGGTCGATCTCAGTTATCGGCTTCTTTGCCATGTGCAACTCCGTGGTAAAGAAATCCCCGCTACCCCGGTGGGGGCGGCGAGGGTGTGGCGTCATCACATGACGGTCTTGTGGCCGAGCGTGGCATCGGTAATGATGGTGATATCACGGCTGCCGATGATCGATGTGATCTGGGAATCAACGCTCTCAACGGCTTCCTGAATCGCTTTATCGATCTCCCCTGCGAGCGGGCAGATCTCAATCTTCTGCTCATCCATGTCGATATCGATCGCGCACTGGATCTCGGCTGTAATGTCTGGTGCCTCCGACCAGACCTGCACACTGAGGGTGCCGAACTCAGGAAGTGCTGAGCCGTTCGCCCCCATCGCCTGGCGTTTGGCGGAGTTGCTCATCTCGTCGGTGGCGTGCTGTGTGCTGTGCACGCTCTCGGCGTTGTGCTTGAACTTGAGTTCGCGCATTGTGGGCATGCACTCGGTGTTCATGTGTGAGTCGTGGAAGTGCTTGCGAAGCCAGCGGTTCAGCTCTTTCTGTGAAAAAGACAGACCACTGCGTGCCTGAATATCGACAAGCAACTTGAACTGCTGTGTTATAACCAGGTTCATCTCACATCGATGTGAGTTGTGGATCTGGCTCGTCGGGTGAGTCTTGAACATTAAGCCCTGCTCACAGATCGTGATCACTGATTCATCTGGCGAGCCGCGGCGCTCCCATAGGTTGATCGCCATATCTCCGAAGCCCTGGATGGTTTTGGCATAACAGTGCTCGTGCGGATCTACCGACATCAGCTCAAGGCCCGTCTCGCCCAGCATCATCGCTCCGCCGGATTGGTTGCTGATCCACTCTCTCTTTGTTGCGGCTTTATTCAGTTTGTTGATTTCCTGAATCGCCGATCCTGTCAGACTATCCATGTTGTACTCCTATGTTGGTTGTGTGTTCGAGGGGTTACTCGGTGTCTGCGTACTCGCTCGAGTAGTCCTCTGACTCAAGGTCGTCGAGAGTCCCCTGCTTGATGTTGCTCGGTGATGCCGGGTTAATAGACATACCCCTGCGCTCGGTGCCGACCTCGTACTTGCGTGAGCGTGACGGAGGTACGGTGTGCTTGATTCGGAACTGTGTCTCGGCCGCGAAGCTCGCGTGCTGAGATGGCCGCATCGTGATCTCCATGATGATCTTGCGGTCTTTGTCCAGGTTTGGTCGGTCGAGCAGGTCCTGCCGAACGACTTCAAGTTTTTGGTTGAACTCGTGTGCTATCACCCCGTCGTCGATCTGGGGTATGGTTTCGAGCGTGAAGTTTGCTTTGCCCATGTGTGTCTCCTTGATGGGTGTTGTTAACGTTGGTGATTCCAGAATGTGAACCAGTCATCGAGGGTGAGCTCGTCCTCTGCCCGATGCCAGGTCCCGTTGTCTCGCCGCATCCAGATCTCAGGAAAGATGGCGTTCCCTCTGACCTCGATTTCGACGCGCTCTCCGGTCGAGAGATCCATCGTGAACTCGTGCTCTGTGATGGGCGGGTCGTCGAACTGGCTTGGATGCACGTCGGGGGGCAGGTTGTCCATGTGGTGCTCGCTGATTCATGCGGGTACCCCTGACTGTCTGAGCAGCTCGTCCGATACCATGATGCGTCTGAGGTAGCGGTCGTACTTGCCGTTCTTGACCTCAGACTCGCCGGCCATCGCCTCGGCGAGTGCGATACCCGTCTCGTACCCGAGATCCTGGGCGCATCGATCCAGATCCCCTCTGTTCACACGCTTGATGCCGCCGTACACGCAGGAGTGTGTGTCATGCCGGCCCGAGATCCAGTGCGCCGCCTGGTGCAGCGAGAGCCCCGCCTTGTTGACGAGCCCCCAGCTGATGATGGCGCGTGCCTGGCTGATTTTGCCTCGCTTCGATGAGCGAAGGTCCTCGGGGGTGATCTTGAACGCAGCACAGGTGCGTTTGATGATGAGCTCAGGGTTCATGATCCAGACTCCTCGCCTGCCACATCGCGGCAGAGAAGAAGTTCCATGGCCAACCAGTTTTCTTGACAGATCGCTTCGAGATCTTCGATCCGAATGATGATCCGCTCTTTGTGTAGACACCGCGCCATGAGCTTGGCAATCTCTTTGCGTTTCAATGCATTGGCCGCAGATGCCTCTTGCTGATCGGCTTGTCTTTGCCGTTCTTTTTCACGTGCGTCAATCAACGCTTGTGCGGCAAAGTATGGAAGGGATGAAAACCCTACGTGATTGATTGCCTCTTCGGCGGAGTAGGACAGTTTGCTCATGTCGCCACCACCCCCAGCCGCAGGGCCTCGGGCACGTCGCGCACCCGCAGGTCCGCGGGCCACTCGGCCATGTCATTGCCCTTGCGGCTCTTGAGCCGGTGCGATACCAGCGCATCCGCGTCGCGATCAACCTTGAGCATCGCGCCCGCGATGCCATTCACAGGATCGCTCGCACACGCCCCCAGCTGCTTCACGAACACCGGCACGCTTACAAACTCGCACAGTTCTTTGATCGATCGGATCCATTCCACATTGCACGGACGCGCACCTGGCCCGCTCTCCCCGCCGACGATGACCCAGTCAAACTTTGGGGGCTCACTCTTGGATTCGCCGTACACACACCCGCTGATCGCATCGCGATGCTCTCCGCACCAGTCGCACGTGATCGACGGGTTGTCGCCATCAAACATCCACCCGTGCGATAAACCATCGACGTGCTTGCTACCCGGGCACGCGTTCAGCCATCGACCGAGAGATACACGATTCAGCAGCGGCTCCGCGCTCACAAACCGCCCGGCGGCCGGGCACCGGTACAGCTCGGGCAGCCGCGTGTTCGCCGCCTCCTGATCCTCCACGCTCGTCCCCAGCCACACGTTTTCAAGCGGCCATGCGCCAGTTGAACCTTGCTTACCCATGCGCCTGAGTGCAGCACAAACTCCCCGGAACGCCATGCTCGCAGGTTGTTCGAGATACGCCCGCATCCGCTCCGGCCGCTTCGTCAGCACCAGGAACCGGTGCCGCGGGCACAACGCCATCACCGCGAACACCTTATCGACGTACGAAAACGGCACGTCCGGGTGGAACAGGTCGCTGCGTGAGTTCACGAAGTACACGGTGGGGGCCTTGCGCGACAGCGGCTGGCTCAGGTTCATCTCCAGCAGCCGCGCGTGTCCGCTCCAACGCCCCTTGTCGTTGATCACCTCGAGCGACAGATCGACCGCCGAGCCGTTGTCGGTGCCATCGCGTTTGCGCTTGCGGGCCACCCCGGCGTGCCGCGTGCCCACCAGCCGCTCGGCATAGCAGTTCGCGCACCCCGAGCTCACCTTCGTGCACCCGGCGGTGACCTCCCAGGACCGATCACACCACTCGATGAGTGATTCACCGCTCATTGCTGACACCGCCCTTCTCTGGATCAAGGTGAGCGAGAGCCATGTTGAACGCTTCTTCGTAACCCTCGCCGAATCGCTTGTACAGCGCCCGGCGCATGCCTGACGGCAGGGTGTAGTAGCACGAGTGACAGAACGACTTGTTGATGTCCTTGACGTCACGACACACCGGGCATTCGGCGGATCTGAACGACCGGGCGATTTCAATCGTTTTCACGGCGACACCCCTTCCGATTCGGGGATCTCAATGTCAAACAACCGCTGTCGTCCGGCGACTTCTAGCGGCTCGGGCAGCACCTCAATGACTCGTAGGAACCACAGCCATCGCCCGACCGAGAAGTCACCCCACTCGTCCGTAATGACTCTTCTGTCCCTGTCGATGCCCCTGGAATCCTTATAGTCACCAATGGCGGCACTACAGAGTCCCCTGGTCGCTTTGAGCTCGCGAACTTGCATAACACCTTCGAGGGTCGTAATGCAAAGCACGGCTCCGCGAGGCAGGTTGTTTCGGAGCGATGTTGTTGCCGACTGCATCACAGATGCGTAGCCGAGTATGTTTGCAACCTGATCGTTGAAACCTGGGTCATCGCTCGACACCCGGCGCTTTGCCGCATGGATCGCGATGCGCTGTCCAAGTAGTGATTTCGGGGGCGCCCACGACCGCGTCTCGATCGTCTTCACTCCATGCGCGATCAGCGAGGCCCATGGTTGCCAAAGTGAGATGGCTTTCAAGACGCACCCCCTTCCCCTTCCACCATCCCATCCTCGATGATGACCTGGCATTCCTCGCCCTTGCCGACGCGCTCGAGGAACACCTGCGCCTCGTGCTGCTCCGCCATCTCTGCGATGAGCTTGAGCGCATCCTCGTCAAGCAGCGAACCCTCGCGGATGAGCACGATCCGCAGCTTCGGGTTCATCGCCAGCCCGATCGCCATGCTCACGCGGATCTGCTCCGCGGAACTCGACTGGCTGAACGGGATGCCGTTGTACGTGACCACGCCCTCCTCGTCGAAGCCGAGCCCCTCGATCGGGTAGTCCGCGTTCTGCAGCATCTCCGACTTCGCGCTGTCGATCCGCTCGAGCTCCTTGCTCAGCCGTTCCGCGGCCTCGGCGTGCTTGTCACGCTGGGCCTCGACCTCGAGACGCTGGGCGTTCTCGCGGGCCTGGCGGTTGGTTTGCTCGAGTGTGTGGAGCAGCTCACGGTGCGGCTCCAGGTCCACAATGTCCGGCAGCGAATCGAGCTCGACGATGGCCTGCTCCCTCTGGGCGACCAGCGACTGCTTCGTGTTCTCGATCGCCTGGATCTCCTTCTGGAGTTTTTCGATCTGCTTGTCCGCAGAGTCGATACCCTCTTGCAACTGCTTCGCGCGGTGCTGGACCTCGAGCCGGTACCTGTTCTGGGCCGTCAGCTCCTCGATCTTCTGGATCTGCTCGTTTGCGGACTGTTCCTCGGTCCCTACGTCCTCGTGGTAGGTGAGCGCCCGCAGCTGCGACTCGCACTCCTTGGTCGCCGCGTTCTCGATGCGGCGCTCCTCGTAGAGTTCCCTGCGCTTGGTGTCCAGCTCGGTGGTGTCGATCCCCAGCAGGCCACGGAGTTCCTCGGCCTGCTTCTTGGCGTCCATCTTGGTGAACGCCAGCGGGTCGAAGCTGAGCTTGCCGATCAGCCCGTCCAGGACCTGCTGGGCACTGCCGAACTGGGCCCCATCTTCATTCTTGACAGTGAGATACGAGTGGCCGCCCTCGGTGAATGTCCGGAGGATCGTGTACCCCTCGATCTTGAGCTCAACCCGCGCGTTGGTTTCCCCATCGCGGATCGGCCGGTCTGGGTGGGTCTTTTTCCCGCCCAGCGCCATCATGATCGAGTCCAGCACGCTGCTCTTGCCCTGGGCGTTGCGTCCCCCGATCACGATCAGGTTGCCCTGCGGTGTGATCTCGACCGCTTTGAGTCGCTTGATGTTCTCGGACTTGAGACTGATGATGCCGTGCGTCTTCTGTTCGGTTGTCATGAATCGCCCTTTGTGGCGACCGGTGGAGCAACTCGATGAGCAGGTTTGTCCTCTGCTCGGCCAGCGTGACTTCGCGGTTCAACAGGCGTACTATCTCGTCCCGCACAGGGGTTGGGATATCTACAGGTTCGAGTCCTGTATAGCCCATTCCGGAATCACGCCGCTGACTCGCTCTGGGTCGCGGCTCACCGCCCCTCGCGTATGCGGGCTCCGAGTCATGTCGATCCCGCGTTTCGGGGCCCTGAGCATCACGAGAGACGGTTTGGTGGTGTGTCTCTGGTTGATCGGGATCGACCCGCATACCTTGAGAGCACAGGTCGCCACTGTCAACAGGACGTTCCGGGTTTTTTGACGACATTTTTTCACTGAGTTCTGACAAGGCGCTCGAGGCCTCGTTCAAATCCCGTTTTACGTAGCTGGTAAGCGTGGTTTTGATCGAACGGTGCCCGAGCTGCTTCTGGATCAGATTCGGCGAGACATTCATCCTGTCAAGCTCTGTACCCACAAAGCGACGGAAGCAGTGATAGCCCACGCCCCGCTCGCGGGAGTCGACCAGGTCCACGCCGGCGAGCCGGGCATCCAGCTTGAGTGTGTTGAGCGTCACGTTGCAGAACGCAGGATCTTCCGGGTGTCGCCCGTGAAACTTCCGCTCGAACCATTCCCGGTCCACGTCGGGTATCACCAGCTCACGCTCGCGTGATTCCTTCCGGTGGCCCTCCACGCCTGGTATGTACAGGATGCACGGGTCGCGGTGGAACTCGAAGTTTTTCACCCGTAGCAGCTTTGCAACGCCGATCCGGATGCCTGTGACACGCAGCGTCCTGTAGAGGGGCGAGCGGATCTTGGGCGACCTCGGGCGGTCGCTGAGCTCGTCACGCTCGGCGGCCTCGCAGATCGCCATCGTCTCCTCGAGGGTGAACGCGCGCCCCTCTTTGCACACGGCATACGCCGGGCGGATCCCCTCGCACGGGTTCACCCATGAGGCGGGTGCCGTCTCGCTCCGGAGCATCCACTCGAAGAACGCACGGAACGCCGCCAGGTTGTTGTTCAGCGTCTTGGGTGAGGCGGGCTTGCCCCGCACACCCTCGTCATTGAGCATCTGCAGATAGTCCATCACCGACTGGCGTCGGATCTCAGTGATCTGCTCGATCTCGTTGTAATCGAGGAGTCGGCGCACACAGCCGCGGACCTGGCTGATATACCGATCGGCCTTCTGCTGCAGTCTCGCCTCAGAAGCCCAATGATCGATGATCTGGTCCCAATCGGGCGCACGACACGTCCTACCGGTGTCGGTTCGATGTTCCATGGGTGCCTCATGTGTCAAACGGGCATCCATGCCGCTCCCTGTGAATGGGGCGACGGTACTCGAATCGTTATTGCGTGTCAATGAAAGATTTATGCGGACATCACCCTGGACCCGGATGCTGAGCTGATCGGCATCGCTCGGCACGTCCAGGTGCACTACCGCCGGCGTGTCATCACGCTCCTCTTCGTTCGGCAAGTAGTCGGTGATGCGATAAGACATGGCGGGGGCCGGATCGCTCTGCACGGCCCCCGCCCACATGAGAGAGGATCAGAACGCGAAGAGCGTTGCGTTTTCGGGAAGGATCTCGCCGTCGAATGCAACCCCGAACGAGTCGCCCGCGTACCAGAAGCACGCCCAGTCACCCGGGCCGATCCGGTATTCAGGATCGCACTGGTTGATCGCGGCGATGTACACGGTGGTCGCCTGCGTCTTGCACGCGGGGGTCTCGCAATCGTTCCATGCCTTGCGGTACACCTCGCACGCCTCGTCGAAGCAGTCGATGACCTCCTGCGAAGCCCCGTCCGGCGGGGATTGGCAGTTCGGACCTGCGGGTTGATGGAAAGCGGGCGACTGCTGAGCGTCCATGCCCAACAGTGAGCCCAGCAACAGTGACACACTGACCGTGAGTTCGAACATGATTGGCCTCCGATTCTGAGTAGGTGTTCGCTTCGAGCACCTTACAACTCCTGAATCGGTTCATGGCCGCCACAACCTGCACAGATGCAAGCCCACTGATCAGGGGGATTTGCACAAAATAACTCAAATCTGAGTTGTGCGGTATCAATTCAATTCGTTCACGTCTCACACATATAACTCAGCGCGGAAATTATTACTGTCGTCTTGTGCTCGAATTTTTTATCTGGTAGCATCCGCCCATTATGGGACTGAATAACTTGAAATTTTTGGACAGAAATCGTGCGTGGGCCTGGGGGCAGGCGAAGCGGGTTTCACGCAGCACCAACCTCTCGGACACCGAGGAGATCCATTCATCATGCGTTGGGCGACTCGCCAAGGCGCGGGACGCCCAGAGCACCGATGAGTTCCGGGCGCTTGCCACCGCGATCTCCCGGAACGCCTCGATTTCTCAGTACCACAAGAAAAGGCGAGATCTCGAGCGGGAGCGGATGTACACGCTCACTCGGGATTGTCTTGGTCGCGGATCTGCCCCATCGGGGGCGGATATTGAGGCGGCCACCGCGGCGATGATGCAGCTCGATCCGGAGCTGCGCGAGGTGCTGATCCTCACGGTCAAGGGGAAGACGTCCGAGCAGATCGCTGAGATACAGGGCGTGTCTGCGTCTACTGTTCGTGATCGTCGGCAGGCGGCGGTCAAGGCACTCAAGGGGGCGTGCTCGGACCATGATTGATGAGAACTATGAATCGCTGATCCGATCGGGAACCCCGATCGATCGCGTTGTAGAGATGCGGGATCCTCAAGGGGCAGACAGAGAGCAGGTGTTCGACGCGTTCCGGGTGTACCTCGAGCTCAACCCGGGAATCGAATCAGAAGCCGCACAGAACCAGGTGTGTCAGATTCTCCCCGAGTATGCCGACGATGAGGATCTCCGCGAGATCATCGACCAGCACGCCATGCTCTCGTTTCTCGCGCAGAAGGACGGGGCCAACAAGCTGTTCATCGGCGAGCCGCTACCCGACGGCATGGGCCGCTTCCAGCTGATCGAGCGCATCGGGTGCGGCGGCCAGTCTGAGATATACAAGGCGGTTGACCGCGAGTACGCGAACGACGAGAGCGTGTATGTGACGGTCAAGTTGTACAAGGACTTCGACGGCCGAGAGGGTGTTCGCGCCAAGCGTGTGGACCACCCGAACCTCGTTCCGTTCGTGGATCAGGGGGTCGACACCTATGGCGACGAGCCGGTCGGGTACGTGGCATACAAGTACCTCGATGGTGTGACCCTCGAGCAGTGGGTGCGGGAGCACAACCCCGACCGCAAGACCACACTCCGGTTCATGATCAAGCTGGCTGACGCGGTCGTGGCGATGCACGGTGTCGGGATCTTCCATCGTGACATCAAGCCGGCGAACATCATTGTCGTGGACAGCGAGCCGGTGATTATCGATTACGGCGTGTCGGTCCAGGGTGATGAGTGTGGATCGCAGGCGGGTACGCCGGCGACGATGGCGCCCGAGCAGCTCACCCACATCGTGCACTCGGCCAAGGTCGATATCTACGGGCTTGGTGCGGTCGCCTACTTCATGCTGACCCGCCGATACCCCAACGGTCAGACACCCGAGGAGGCCAGGGCGAATCTGCACCACGGCGTCGAGCCCAACTGCTCCATGATCTCCGGGCCGCTCCGCGACGTGCTCGCCAAGTGCCTGAGCAAGCACATCCCGCGCCGCTATGACTCAGCCAGCGCCCTGGGCGCCGATCTGCGGGCCGTGCTCGAGCAGCGCCCGATCTCGGCGCGGGAGACTGGGATCGTCACCGACTGCGTGCTGTTCGTCCGGCGCCACCCCATGCTGGTAACCCTGCTGGGCCTCATCTTCCTCATGGGCGGCTGGTACCTCGTGGACGTCCGGGCGGATCGGGACCGCCACGAGTTCTACCGCCGTGCCTCGCTCCAGGCGATGCTGCAGTCCATGATCCAGATCCAGCTCGAGCACGATCAGGTTGACCCGGCCGCCTACGTTGTGCTCGGCGAGCTCGGGCACGGCATGGACGTGGACTGGACCCAGCTCACCAATCTGATGAACGCGGACGGCGAGCTGCTGATCCGCGATCACATCGATTCGCTCGCGGCGGACCCCGCATACTCGAGGATCAAGCTGCACTACTGGTACGTGACACTGGCCCGTGTCCAGCGTGTGGTGTTCGATGACCCCGAACGCGCGCGGGGCTCGTACATCAACGCCCGGAACGCATTGCTCGAGTCGCTCGGCCAGGACGACCCGCTCGTCCTCGAGCTTGAGCAGGAGATGCGGGACAATCTACCGTGATTCCTTGTTGGTCAGCCAGCCGCGGTGCTTGCATCGCTCGCACCCGACGCCCTGGCAGTCGCACACCCGCATCGGCCTGAGATCGTTGAGCACCCAGATCTCGTCGAGCAGCTGGTCGATCGGGCCGGCAACCCGCCGGACCTCGGACCCGCACGGCATCTCTTTGACCACCTTGAGGCGGTGCCGGAACTGCTTGAGCATCGTCACCATCCAGTCGGTGTGCTCTCGCGCCCGCTTGACCTGGATATCCATGTCCATCGCCCTCGGGGATTTGAGCTCTGGGCTGCGTCTTGCCCTCGCCTGGTCCCGATCGCGGACCTTCTGGGATTCGCTGCGACGGATTTCGTCGTACCCGGCCTGACCGAGCTCACGCTCGCTTGGCGTCTCGTCCTTGAAATGGGCTTTGAGTATCCGGCTGACCTGGGGCTGTGTGTACCCGGTCGCGTCCGCGATCTGTTGCTGGGTCCATGGCTCGCCGAGCTTGTTGAGCGTCTCGACCAGTCTGATCACCGAGTTGCGTCTCTCGCTGGCTGTCAGGGGCTGCCCGTGAATGGCATTCGCCTGGACCGCCCGCATCATCAGTTTCGCCCGTGATGAATCGTGCTCGACCAAGGCCTCGATCGTCTCTCGTCCTGCCCTGATCGCCGCGGGTGTCCGGTGGAACCCATCGCACAGATACGGCTGGTTGGCGATCATGTGGACCTCGATGCGTGGGTAAGACATCCCGTTCCGCATCCCCTCCGCGAACTCCTCGATCCTCGACTCATTGAGCGCGACGCGTGGCTGCACCGCCGGATCGATCACCAGGTCCTCGATAAACACGGTCTTGGGCTTGAGCATACCCCAGTCTACTGCTGGGCTTCGAGCTCCTGCCGCCAGCTCAGGATTCTGGTGATTGAGTTGGGGTGCCACCGCTTTCCGCGAGCCGGTATCTTCTGCTCATTCAGTGACTTGGCGATCGCGTAGTTGGTCATCCCCTCGTTATGCATCTGCATAATCTGCTTGACCACCGCCTGCTCGTCCGGGTTCTCGATCATCCGATCGCCCTCGAATCGGTACCCGTAGACAGGGACCCCGCTCATCTTGCGGCCGTTGCGGATGTGCTGCTTCATCTTCGCGCTGGTGCGCGGGCCCACCATGCGTCTCTGGAGCTCGGCATACGCGTATGGGATCGCCCTGACGACCATGGACATGGGATCGTCCTTGTCCATCCGGGTGCCATCGGCGAAGATCACTTCCGCCCCCTTCTTCATGACCTCGAACTCGAGCATCATCGCGACGTATCCAGAGCCGAGTCGGGATGCGTCCAGGCAGAGCATGGCCATACCGGGCTCGAGCGCCCCGATCGCGTCGTAGATCCCCACACGCTCGATGTCGTCGCGGGACTTGCCCCTGTCCTCGAATACCCCCACGACCTCGATTCCCTCGCGCCCTGCGAACGCTCGGCAAAGCTCGATCTGGTTGTCGTTTGAATCGCTGGTCGCCTCGTCTGGGCGTGGCGAATACCGCGCGTAGATCACGCATCTGCTGGCTTTCTCGTCCATGGCCTGGCTTTCCTCGTGTGGTGTCCTGGTTGTCAGAAAGCCCCGCCCGGCCTCTCGATCGGGCGGGGTGTGTTCAGAGTCTGGTGAGCGGGTGTCCCTGCTCGGGGCTGAACGGTATCCCCACCGCCTGGGCGAGCTCGTCGCACACCGCTCGGGTTTCATAGGTCAGGCCTACCGCGCCTCCCTCCTGGATCTGTTTCAGCAGCTTCCGCGCGTGGAGCTCAATCGTCGTCCAGCGCTGTTCCTGTGGGGTGAGCTGGTACCGCTCGGCGTCCTGGATCAATTTGTCCAGTGGGTCGCGTCCTGCTACGCTTTGTTCGGTGTCCATGGGTGAAATACTCCCTGTGAAATGGATGCCCGGGGCCGCGCCGGTCCTACATTGGCGCGGTCCCACCTTTGCGCCGACCGTCCATAGCCGGCAAATCGTGCCCGCCCGGTTTCCCGGATGGGCGCGGGGGTCATGGCGCCGGGGCGTCTCGCTCCGACTGCAGGTCTACTTCCGCTTGCAGGTCTTGCTCTGCCTCGTCTACGTGACGGTTGTACGCGTCCCGGTGGGCATCATCCTTAAGCCACATCAGGCCAAAGACGGTGCCGATGCAGAGCGAGCAGCCGATAGCGATTATCGCCAGTATCACGGCGACCGTGGCATACTCCTGGGGTCGATTACGCTTGCCTAGGTCCATCGCTCAAGCCCTCCCCTCAAGTGTTCGGGTCTTCCATGTGCCGCGGCACTCAGCACAATGGAGCTCGACGCATCCCTCAGCGTCTTCGTGCACTTCCGCCGTGTCCCAGACGATCTCTGTCCCGTTGTCGCCGTAGCTGTGCCCGGCGCCGTCCTCCTCGATCCCGCATCGTCCGAGTATCCGCTCGGTGACTGCTCCGGCTTTGCCGTTGCATCCTGGGCAGCGCGGCGTCTCGAATCTGAAATCTGGTTGAGTGTTCGTTGTGTTCATTCTGCATTTCCTTTGTTTCGTTCGCGAATAGCATGTTCAGGGGATGCGGGCGAGAACGTCGGCAATCAGCTTCCCCGACGGGCTCGCGGGATCAATGCCCGCCTGATCGCTGATATATTGCAGCGCCTGCAGCGCCCGCCCGAGCAAATCCCCTTCGGCACACCGAAACGCCTGGTCCTTGCCGTGCGTGGCGTATGAGTTCATGCAGTTGAGCACGAAATCGTACAGGTCCGCGTCCAGCTCGCCGCCGTCGAATGCCATGATTTCCAGCACTCGCCCCCAATCTCGCTGCTCGATCACTTCGGTGTGGACCACCGACTGGTTGACTGGGTGTAGCCACTTTCCCTGGCCCATCGGCGCATACTTTGGCGCGGGCTTCTCAGGTTCCCGCATTGCCTCGCCGGCGATGTCTAGGACGTTTATCAGGCATTCGCCCGCGTTCTTGCGTGGTGTGACCCGCGCGGTTTCCGGGTCGACTTGGGTGCCGCGCTTGCATTCCGCGTAGATCCGTTCAAGTGCTTCCAACATTCTGTTCTCCCTGTGAATGGGGTGATGAAAACGCCCGTCCTACTGGGCGTGAAACACCAACCCCGCCGCTAAGCGGGGCGGGTGGGTTCATACTGCAAGCGTGTGCACGGCACTGGTCACGATCGGCGATGGCTCGGGCTTGTGCAGGCGGATCATCGTCGCCCGGGCGCCCGTGTTCTCGAACCCATCCAAGCCCTCAGCGATGATCTCGCCGCCCTGGTCGTCAAACCACGCCTGGAAGTCCTGCGCCTTGCTATCGCTCCCCTTGAGCAGCATCGGCGAGCACAGCGAAACGAGCACCCCGCCCGGACGAAGGAACCCGAACGCGTGGCAAATGTGCTGGGCGTCCTGCCGTTTCTCAAATGGCGGGTTCATCACAACCCCGTCATATTGTGGAAAGCAACGGAGTTGCATGAAATCGCACTCCCCGAATGTCGCATAGCGTTCCGCGACGATGCCGCGTAACGTCGGGTTGATCTCGCAGCACTCCACCGCGCCCGGTCCGATCTTCTCGGCCACCGCGTCGGCGAGATCCCCGCGGCCCGCGCTGGGCTCAAGAATCCTCTGGAGCGGGTTGGTTTCATCCAGATCCATCGCCTGGATCATCTGATCTGCGATCATCCTCGGGGTGGGGAAGAATCCCGGAATCTTCTGATTGAGCACACTAGCCCGCTCCATCTCGCGCCTGTTCTCTTCGACACGTTGGGCGCCCGATCCGTTGGCATCCGCCAGCGCCTGCAGCGCCCGCGCGGTTGGCGACTCGTCGGAATACTCGGTAGTCTGGACGTACGCCCCGCTATGCCCAAGCTCCATTTTGTACCGCATACGCTCGCATATTTCCTTCTTGGTCGTCACGCCTGCGAGCTCGATCGGGAGGCGCCCGGCGTCCATTGCATTGGCGAGCGCCCGCATAGCGCGCTGGGCGTTCTCTAGGTTGGTGCCGTCGGCGCGTGCCGATTCTGCCATACGCATCCGCCGGCGTGTGTTTGTCTCTCTCGGCGCTAGTTTCGCGTCGATATCCTTCTGCATCCTGTCCGCCATATCGCGGAGTCTCTGACTGGTGCTCATTGCGTTCTCCCTGTGAATGGGGGTTCATGTCCGGGCGCGTCCTACTGCGCCCACGAATGCCCATAGGCCCGGTTTCCCGGGCGCTGGGCTTGGCTTGGGGATCAGAACGGAATCGGCGCCGCGATCGACTCGGGCGATACACGCGCGTCCTGGTCCAGCGTCCCCGCATCGACGGGCACACACTCCACACTGTCCAGATTGAACGAGCGCGATCCGTTGCCGGCCCTCAACACTCCGTCACGCACGTACACCGCGAACGCATCGCCCGCGATCTCGAAATACGCGCCTTCCACGAGATCGGACTCAGGCACAAGCTCGATAGCGGGTAAATGACCCTTGGGCGCGTGCCCGCGTAGGTCATGAATCGCCGCCAGCATCTCACCTCGCGGGTCCGACGACGAAACGCGGATACGGTCAACCACCGAATCGGCCGAACGCAGCACCCGCTCACGTGCACGCTCTACCATCCAATCGGCGCCATACTTCGTCATCGTGTCTGAACCGCCACCGCCGGGCGATCCGCACGAAAACAAAGCACGCACGCTCACGGGCTCGCCTTCCAGCGCCTCTGCGATCTCAGCGGGTAGCCGCGATTCCTGGAACGCGAACGAAACATCGTCCACGCCCGAATCGTCCATCGCCGCACACTCGATATCGTCGAGCTCGCCCGATCCTGGGCGTAGGCCTGATTCGTCGGCGACACGGAGCACCGCCCGCGAAACGCCCGCCTTGGTCGTGAGCTCACGTTCTGCAGCTCGCCGGGCTTTCTCGGCCTGGATCATTTCATCCATGACCTTTTGGGCGAGCTCCACCGAATCGAGCCCCGATCCTTCGTCGGGGTCCGGGTCACCGATCGGCTTAGTCTGGCAAATATGAAACACCGCGGCCGTTCCGCGCACGGTCTTCGTCTCAGACTCGCCGCGTTCGTTCTCTACCTCGATGCCGCGTAAGACGGGCACCTTTACACCGCGTTCGCCCTTGAACACTTGGCGCCCGACGTGTTTCCACGCGTGAAAGCTCAATACGTTCTCTCTGGGCTTAATCTCGGATTCATCGAGCCCACGGGCAGCGAATCCCGCAATGACTAGCGCGTCATTAAACTCTGATCCGCCTTGTTGGGCTCGCTCGAACGCTTCCCGCGCCCATTGTTGCTCTAGTGCGATGCGTGCCGCCCGGTTTCCCGGTGCACGCCGGCTACGTGATTTGGTCGCCATTGGTCTATCTCCCTGTGAATGGGGGTGAATGTGTCCGGCGGTCCTACTCGCCGGGTGTACGATCATAATCCATTGTCGGTACGATGCAAGGCCTCCGTACACATATTCTCACTCTTTTTCACCACCGCTCACGCTCTAGAAACGCGGTTGACACCGAACACAAGTGAAACACGCTCAGTAGGCAGATACCGCGAATCAGCACGAGACGCACACCAAACGCCCCGGATCTCGCATGAATCGCCCGTTGTCTGGCACTATCGCACGCTCAGCACACGAACACGCACGCACGCCCCGCACACTCGGCACGCCCGGATTCCCTCGAATCACGCACGAAACGCACGCAAGCCCATTAACCACAAGGCGATAGCGGTACGCCCGGATCAGCTCGCACACTCACGCTCGGCCCGTCATTCGCGCCAACGCGTCCAGGTCCACGCCCAGACGCCTTGCACGATCCCTCAGCTCAAACTCGCACCGCTCTAGCATCCACTGGATACACGATTCATGGGTGACGCGCCCGCATTCTCCCTCATACACGCTCAGCGTCTCATACGCTACGCGTATGGCCTTCAATCTCTCATGCGTCTCAGGGGATAGCCGATACCCATACACACGTGTAGGCGTCAGCCCTCGCATCTCTCGCTCACGTCTGGCCTTGCTCATGGAATGCACTGTAGCCGACGGCGCAACTGGCCTGACACGCTCCACATGAGCTCAATCATTGCCCAACCCGCTTTCCGTGCACGCACGCGGGCTTTCATGCACACACGCCCGCGATGATGCCCGGATTGGGGCGGGTGCCTGTACGTACCGTGTCGGTCCGTACACACGCACGCGATGCCCCATGCCCCATTTCAGGCCCATGAACGCGGGTTCTGGTGGGATTTGGGCAGGGAGTGGCCGATATTCACGCACGCGCGGGCGCCCGGTGGAAGGCCCGGCCCCGGCCCCCCCTGGCACCCCCAGCCGCTTTAAACTAGTAGCCCCCTTCTCACAGTTCCCCGGTTTTTTGTACCCCCCCAATGTGTTATGCTTGTGGCCATGAGCGAGGCAGACGCTGGAGCGATGGATCAGGTTGGTTTTCAGGGGCGTGCTTTTGCGCGTCCTGATTTCGTTTGGGGCGGTGCTGTGGTGCGTTGCGGGGAGTGGTATTGCGGTGGTCGGATCCTGCGGTCGCGTGCGCTGGTTTGCGCTCGTTGGACGGACATGGGTTACCTGGTTGCGTACCGGAGGAGGCGGTGATGGTCGCTGGGATAGTGATTGGGGTTCTTGGTACGATTCTGGTCTTCGTGCTCCCGGTTTGCTGGTGGCTGTTGGCCGCGTTCGATAAGCGGCTGCGGGCTTGTGAGCATTGGCAGTTGAATGAGGGCTGGCGGAAGGGAGGGCTCGATGACCACCCCGCTTAAGCAGACGATGCTGGTGATCGCCTCTTCGCCGATGTGCGATGTGTGTGGCGGGTCTGGGCTGAGTGTGGACGAGCTGGCGGAGTGCGCTGAGTGCTCTGGTTACGGTCGAGGCAAGGGGATTTTCCGGAAGTTCATCGAGCGGAGCATGGCCGAGGGTAAGCGGCGTGCCCAGGTTCGTGAGCAGAATGATGCGCCGGAGAGTTTCAAGATTGGAGATTACCAAACATGAATCGTCGAGACTTCTTGAAGACTGCAGGGCAGGTTGTAGCCGCGGCAGGCATTGCGCCGTCGGTCCTGGCAAAGGCCAGTGGTGTGGAGCCCGAGCAGCAGCTGATTGTCGGGATCGATCCTTCGTGTGATTACCCTTGGGCGTGTAGGTACATGCTCGAGCCAGAGGGCTCGCATAGCTTGGATACGCTGCATTGGATCGGTGGTTACTCGAACGGTGATTTCAACGACTCTCGCAACTGGCGAGAAGGTAGGTCACCACGCAAAGGCGATAAACTGATTATTCAAGAACCCCAGTGGGCTGAGCCCATCGTTGTCGATGCTTAAGGGCTGAGGAGCACCGTGATGCAGCAAGCCCCCCGGATTGAGAGTGCGATCGAGTTTGTCGATGGGCCGCTTGATGGGCAGTGGATCGTGTTGCCGCATGGGAAGACCTATGCGGACGGACTCTGGTTGTACGAACGCCGTGGGGATCAGGCGGTGTTTCTGGGGCACGCACCGTCGTACTCGTGCCCCACGATGCGGAACGCGATACAGATCCTGAGATAAGCACCCCGTGGATAACCCCGGTTCGTGAGCCGCCGATAGGAAGTGGCTGCTAGGACATTTGTTGATTCTGGAGAACCTGCGTCGATCGATGCGGGTTTTTTTCTGTGCTGGTTTGGCGGTGGTTACGCTCGCGCAGACGCATGTATGCGATGCGCGATTGACGAGAGATTGGAGGTGCGCCATGAAGTCCTGAACCAGACCTGTGAGACAGACTCGACATCGCTCCGGCATGGTGGGCGGGGAGAACCCGTCACGGGTCACATCTCCTCATGAAACACCGGAGCGACTCGCCGGGCAGTAGCTCAACGGTAGAGCAGCGGATTCCAAATCCGCAGGTTGGGGGTTCGAATCCCTCCCTCGGTGTTTGAAAGACTCAGCGGATCAACACTTCGCCCCGTTGACGCGTTTGGAGAGTGGCGCGAGTTGAGGGCGAGCCCGGGGGCCGGATCATTTCGCGCCTCTTCATGCCCGGTGGGTCAAGCCGGGCACTGATCGCGGAGAAGGTGGTCACCCCCGGGGGCTCATAACCCATCGGGGCGCGGGTTCGAATCCCGCCTCCGCTATTCACCAACGTCCTTGGTGGTGTCTCGACCGACAGGTCAGCGCCGTTCCCCGACGGGGGAGCGGCGTGTTTTGAAAGGAGTGAACATGAGTCAGGAACTAGAAGCGTCGGCAGAACTCAAACAAGGCACCGTCGCAGGTGTGGTCCCCAAGCAGGTACTGGGGCACAACCCAGGTGTTTGGGCGCCGCCAACGATGCCACAACCGGGGCGCGTGAATGATGCTGGTTTGATTGATCGCCTGAAAAGTGCGACCCAACGGGTGGCGGACCTCAAGCACCACGCGCATGACATCGGGGACCAAATAGAAGATCGGTTTGTCGCGCTGCGCGGGCCGGTCACTGCGGAAGCACAGGAGACTGGCGCCCCGGGGCCCGCTGACGATTCGATGATCAACGTGCTGAACTTTCAGATCAGTGAGCTCTCCTCCAGACTTACGAGAATCTCCCGCCTAGTGGGCGAGCTGTGAGGAGCGGCATGGGTACCAAAGAAATCTCCATCACATCGATCTACCGGCACGAAGAGACGCCCGAAGAGGCGAAGCTGGGGTTCACCACGCTCGATCTCGAGGGTGTCTCGGATTCCGAGTGGGTCGACATCCTGGACCGCTCGGGCAACGTGGTCTATCGCGGGGCCAGGGTCGCGTCCGTCGATCTCGGGGGTTCGACGCTGGTGATCTCCGCGAGGAGCGGTCCGGTGACCGATCTGCCGCTGGCCACCGGGTTCAAGCTGGTGCTGCACAGCGAGGTCCCGGACGATGCGCCGGAGCCCGAACCCGCGATCCCGCTCTACCAATCCCACAAGAGGGTGGGGGCGCTCAAGATCCGCTCGGCGCGGGTCCTGCCCAACCAGACCCAGCTGACGTTCGAGGACGAGCGGTACCGGCCCCGGACGATGCCGGGTGACTGGGGCCGTAAGCACCGGCCGCAGCCCGGCGGGTACCTGGTGTACTACCCCGATGGGTATGTGTCGTACAGCCCGGAAAAGCCCTTCGAAGAGGGGCACACACTGATCGAGGGTGCGTGATGTGGAGCCCGAGCGAACGCAAAAAGCTCGAGCGCCGCGTGAAGTCGATCGGCAAGGATGGGCAGCAGCGTGCGATCGAGCGTGCGCGGATGAACACCCTTGTCGCCGCGTCCGGGCGCCCGATCACGCTCGTGGACGCGACATACGAGGTTTTCGGCCAGGGGCCCGGGCATGGTCGCGCTGATCGGTGAGTGCGTGGTGGATCAATGGGGACCGAATCACGACGAGCTCCCCCGGCACGATCGGCTGCCGAGGGAGTTCGAGGCGCTGATCATCGTGGTCGAGGAGTACCCGCTCGACCGATCGGAGCTGCGGCTGCGTGCGGAGACGCTGCTCGGGTACCCGATGACCGACCGCACGTTCCGGCGGCACCTGCTCCGGGCCGTGCGGACCGGGTGCGCCGAGCCGACCGCGACAGGGTTCCGGTTGCCGTCTGATACGCTGAGCTGCGATATCAAGGCCAGGGACGCGATCCGCGAAAGCCGGATGCTCAAGGAGGATGGTTATGAACCAGGCGACTTTCACAAGTGACGTTTCCGCGCTCAGCGGCTACGCGTTTCTTGATCTCAACGGGTACCCCGCGCTCTACCCCGGCGGCGTGCAGACCGTTGGGTGGTGGGCGGAGATGGCGGGCGCTTCGCAGGGCGATACCGCGGTGCTGCGTGTGGCGCTGGTCAGCGGCGGGGCGATCATGGGCTATGTCGATGCGACGCTCACGGCCACCGACGTGGACGGTGCATACGGCAAGGTCGCGACGGTCGCGTTCTCGACCACGAGCACGAACGTCTTGGACGCGCTGGGCGCCGGGGACCTGACAGCCCAGAAGTGGGCATCGCAGAAGGACACGGCCGAGCCGCATTTCCTCTTCGCGATTACGGACGGTATCGATGGCGAGAGCTGCACCGGCATCCGCGTGCATCACACGGGTAGCCCGAACATCTGATGAGCGGGAAGAAGTGGACAAGGTGCTATCACGCTGAGACGCAACGCGACGTCTATGTGCTCACGCTGAGCAAGTTCCTGGACCATCACAAGCTGGACCGCAAGACCTGCTACGCCATCCGCGCCGGCCGGGGCGATCAGAACACGCATAAGGGCTGGGTGGTCGAGTGGGCGGACGGCGACCCGCCGATGAACGCCGTCGTGTTCGACGAGGCCGAGTTCGATGCGGGGCGCGCCCCGTACCCCGAGCGTGACCCGGACGCGGTGCCGATCGAAGAGGCGTTCAAGGTCGCTGACGACGAGGATGAGGGGGACGCGACCGAGGAGATCCTCAGCGAGATCCTCTCCGACGTGACCGGAGACGAGTCGCCCCAGGAGATCGTCCGCACGATCTCGGTGGCGCTCGGCAAGCTCATGGTCCGCGCGATCAAGGGGGACAAGTCGGTCAGCGTCTCGAAGGTCAAGAACCTCTCTTCTGCGCTCAAGGACTACGCGAGCGTGTACGGGATCGACCCGAGCGAGAACACGGACGGGCGTTCGGTCGAGGAGCAGGTGCGTGATTTCATGCAGCAGCTGCTGATCTCGGAGCAGGCGATCTACGAGGCGCTGGACACGCAGATCGACGGGATGATCACGCACATGAGCGCCGCGGTGCGGATGGCCGGCGAGCTTTACGACGATCTCAACCGCCAGGGCGTGCGTGCGTGCGATGTGCTGAGCATCGACGACCTGCAGCAGATCGACCCGGACCAGGACCCGAGGGAACCCCCCGGCCCAAAAGTCATCGCGGAGCTGGGGAATCGATGGATCCGGCGGCTCCGCAAGGTGAAACGACTGGCCAAGTGGGCGCGTGAGCCGTGCGAGCCGGGGATGAGCCGACGCGACGAGTTCGCGTGGCGGACCACGCACCTGCTGCGGTTTATGTGCTACGTGGGCCGCCCGGACATCCCGGGGATGACGCATTTCATCTTCGCGGATTTCCACGTCGAGATCGCGGCCAAGCTCTGGATCGTCAAAAACGGCTGGCGGATCGACAGCCGGTTCGGGCTGATCGCGCCGGGGGATTTCTTCGAGGGCAAGCGGTTCGAGCGCGAGGCATACCACGGCATCCTGGTGCTGCTCCCGCCGCGCCACTCGAAGACCGAGACGATCAGCGTGTACGACACGGCGCTGGACAACATATACGACACCCGGGATCAGCAGGCGGTGATTCACGCCGACCGGGAAACCGCAGCGAACAAGATGCTGGTGCCGGTCCAGACGCTGTTCAAGCGGGACAACGAGGCGGGGCGGCGGCTCGGCCGGCTGTTCCCCGATGTGCGCCTGGCGAAGAGCGATAACACGAGGCACCGCCTGCGATTGCACAACGAGCAGCGGCCGTCGAACCCCAACCTGATCACGGGCTCGCCGTTCACCCGGGGCCTGGGCAATAACCTGAACAAACTGCGCTGTGACGATGTGGTGGAGGCGAGCGACCGCTACGAGCCCACCACGCGTGAGAAGCGCATCGTGCTGCTCAGCACGACGTGGATCACCCGCCTGCACGGCAAGCGGGGCATCGCGATCGTGACCGGCTACCCGCACCACCCGGAGGACCTGATCTGGAAGATGTACACGCAGGCGCTCGAGTACCAGAGCTCGGGCGGGCGGAGCGGGGTCAACATGCTCGTCGTGCGCCGGCCGGTTGGCGGGCCCACGACCAACCCGCCGTTCAGGCCGATCTGGCCGGAGATGTACGACGCGAAGTGGCTCCGCAACCGCTACAACTCGCTCAACGACGACACCACGTGGTCCTCGAACTACCAGCTGCTCCCGGTCCCCGCGGACAAGCAGATCGTCCGGCAGGTGCGTCTGTACGACCCGACGGCGCCGGAGATCATGGAGATGCTGGACAACGCCAGGTACCACCTGTCCGTTGACCCGGCGGCCAAGGGCGAGGAGGCGAACGACAAGGCCGGCGTGGTGATGATCGCGGTCGGGGACCTGCAGTACGAGCGCGAGGTCGGCGGGGGCATGACCGAGATCTTCACCGAGCGGGTGGGGCTGGTCGTGCATGAAGACGAGTTCTACGCGAGCCAGCCCGAGCTGACCGCCCACATGGTGGCGATCGCGGCCCGGTACAACATCGAGTGCGGCCATATCGAGCAGGTGACCGGCCTGGGCACGGATATGAAGACCGCGCTCGAGGAGCACTACGGCATCCGAAACGTCAAGCTGCACGGCACGGGGAACAAGAACAAGGCGTCGCGGCTGCGTGCGGTGGCGCCGGTGGTCGAGCATTCGAACCCGGACATCCCGGCGAAGATCCTCTTCCCTGGTGTGCGCCTTCTCGACGAGCAGGGCCGGCAGGTGCCCCAGCTGGTGCCCCGCTCGGACATGGTGCGGCTGATCAACTACATCACGAAGTTCTTTGCCCAGTCCGGGTATCACTCGCTGGACGCGTTCACGCAGCTGGTGCGTGACCTGGTGGCGACGGGCGAGATCCACGCGTCTGCCGGCACGTTCAGCCGTGAGCTCGCGCAGGGGATGGGGCATCAGCTGGTGAATCGGAAGTTACAGGCGTTCGCGCGGGCGGCCGAGGCGGTTCGTCTGCGTGAGCAGGACGGTGAATACGCGGGTATGACGAGGAACCCGTACAACGTGGTATAGTCCTCGAGCAAAGGAGATGGACGTGGAAGAGCAGGTTGCATTGTTGGCGAAGACGATCAAGCCCCTGAACCGGCGGGTGATCGTGGTGCGTGACATTGAGAAGGAAAATCCACTGGTTTATGTTCAAGAGAAAGACCGAGAGCGGTTCAACTCTGGTGAGGTCATCGCGATGGCGCCCGATTGCGAGAGTGGTGTGCAGGTCGGGAATCGTGTGTCGTTTCAGAAGTGGGGCGGTGTCAACCAAGAGGCGGTGCTGCCCGATGGGAAGGTGCTCGGGTTTGTTTCGCTCCGCGAGGAAGAGCTCACGATGGTGGTCGAGGGTGGGGCGTTCGTCCGCGAAGAGCGGAAGGAGGGGGTCTGATGGACACGTTCGTACAAATCGCGGTCATCATCTCCGCGTTCGCGTTCGTCGGCATGGGCCTGCTCCTGCTCGGGATCAGTCTCGGGCGGAACCAGGGCCTGCCCTCGTCCCGTGATGAGATCAACATCGGCCTCCAGCGCCAGAATCAGCAGCTCACGAGCGCGATCGTGGACTTTGGCAGGCAGGCGATGAACATGGCGTCCGTCATCCCCGATCAGCAGCTCGACCGGATCAACGCGGAGGCGATCGCGGAGGCGGCCCGGACCGGGAAGTCGCCGATCGACCTGCGCCGCGAGCAGGAGCGGCAGCAAGGCGGGGATTACGATGGCGTAGACTGGGGCGGTAACCCGGCGTTCGACGAACCGCCGGGGCAGGGCGATCATGGTTTGTAAGGACCGCGCATGATTCAGTTCCAGAACTCAAAGGATTTTCTCGACTGGCTCCGCGAGCGGCGTCAGGAGACCCGGGATTTCAGGAACGCGTTGCAGCAGTACGTCGCTCGCAACCGGGCCTGGTATCTCGGTATCCAGTGGGGTATGGGGCAGGGCACAAACCACTCGCCGTTCTCGAAGGCGGTGCAGGGTGTCGCCCGGGATGCCGGGGCGATCAGCGGCCGAAACGGGCCCGCGGCCATGCGGACGACGCTCAACAAGCTGACGGAGAACACGATCGCGGTGGCGAGCTCCACGAACCCCCGCAAGCTCGACGTGCACACCACGCCGCTGGCGGGGATCGGGCGTCCTGATGACATGGCCCAGCAGGACGTGGTGGAGGCCATCTCTAACGGGGTGATCGAGGACTCGTCCGCGCTCTCGGTGATCAAGCGTGCCAACTTCGAGCGGTGCATCGACGGGATGCACGGGTTCGGGCATCAGATCGAGACGTCGCACGGCCCGGACGGCCGGGTCGACACCCGGCAGAAGGCGTTCACGTTTGACGCCTGGCAGCTGATCCTGGACCCGGACGAGCGGGACCAGAATCTGCAGAATCACGAGTATGTGATCCTCAGCCGGGTTATGACGCTCCACGCGGCCCGCCGGCTTTACGGCGAGCGGAACCTGGAGCAGATCGATGAGAACAAGCTGCCCCAGATCGGGCAGCTCATGGCCGTGGAGCAGCGGTACAACGAGGTCACGGGCGGGGCAATGTTCCCGCGGATCAACCGTGTCGCCAGCGCCAAGGGCCTGGTGGTGCACACCGCGTTCCTCCGCGGCCCGGACAAGCGGTTTGACCGGATGTACGTCACGGCCGATGGCTCGCACGATATCGACAACGGCGGGGGCCGCATGGTCCTGAACTGGGAGGCGAACGTCGAGGGTGCGGGCAACCCATACGGCGGGGTTGGGATGCCGCTTTTCGCGCTCTACGGGTACCCCCGCCCGGGCGAGATCCACGGGATCGCGGACGTGGCGATGCAGATCGATGCCCAGGAGAAGCTGAATATCGCGGCCTCGATGTACTTCCAATGCCTCTGGAACTACATCCAGAAGGTGGTCCTGATCGATCCGCGCGGGCTCAAGGATCGCCGGATGAACGAGGACCAGATCCGCCGGCAGATGCGGCGGGGCTTTCTCGAGTGGTCGCAGAACACCAAGGACGCCAAGCCCCCGAGCGTCATGGAGTTCCCGCAGCCGCCCCAGGCGATCGGCAACGATATGGAGCGGTTCGGGCGTGACGTGCGCCAGAGCACCTTCCGGACCGATTCGCACGTGGGCGAGAACAAGAGCCATGTGTCGGACCGCACGGTCGAGCGGTCGGTAGAGCTCAGCGAGATCGCGAGCGAGGACCGGGTCGATCAGGATGTGGAGACGTATGAGCGGTTCCTCGAGTCGCTGAGTTCCACCCAGATCCGCCTCTCCCAGAGCGGTCACCGCACGCCGGTGCGGCTCATGATCGAGGCGGGGCTCGACGATCGGCAGATCGGGGCGATGGCGCGTGTCGACCCGATGCGCCAGCTGCCTCGGCTCAAGCTCAGCGAGGAGTCGATCCGGCGCCGCTCGCGGAGCCAGCGGGTGCAGGACATCAACCTGCTGTCACAGAACAAGGCGTTCACGGATCCGACCGAGCTCCGCCGGTTGTACGCGAAGCTGGATATGCCGGTGAGCGAGGACGACAAGCAGATGATCCAGTACGCCAACCAGGTCGCGTCTGAGGTGGCCCGGGGCCTGCCGTTCGAGCCGATGCCGCTGGGGCCGGGGGCGGCGTACATGATCGAGGCGCTGCGTCGCGCGATCACGCAGGTGCGTGACCCGATGATCCGCCGGACGCTGGCGGAGGCGATCGACGCGCAGAAGCGGGCGGAGTCGGCGGAGGCCGAGCCGGTCGAGCCGACGATCGACGAGGCGGTGAACGCGGCGTTCAACCCGCAGGCCGTCCGCGCCTGATGACACACACCAAAATTCGGTTCTGTATACTCGCGCCGACCACACCCGGATGGTGTGTGCTCGGGCCGGCACCCTCGCGTGAGGACAACCCGGACCGGGCGTTGCGTCGCGGACAACCCGGCAACGGCACCCGCAACACGCGAAGGAGAACCAGTGACAGAACCAGCAGCCCCGGCACCAGCAAACCCGGCACCCTCGAACGGAGGACAACCCGGAGGCGCTCAGCCACAGACGACCCCAGGAGCAAACCCGACACCCAACCCAACCCCTGCACCGGCGAACCCCGCCCCGCAGCCCAACACCCCGGCGAACCCGGCGCCCAACGCGGGCGACCAGCGTTTGCTGGACCAGGTCAACGGCATGCGCGGCATGGTCGACCCGCTCAGGCAGGCCGGATTCAGCAGGCCCGACGATGTGCAGTCGCTCATCCAGAAGGCCAAGCAGTTCGATCAGCTCAATCAATCGGGCATCCCGGTTGAGGCGCTGCTCGGTGCCAGGCAGCCAAGCCAGCAGCCCCAGCAACCCGGCTACCTCACGGAAGACCGGTACCTCGAGCTCCAGGCGACGGACCGGGCACGCGGACAGCACGAGCAATCGGTCTCGACGATGAACACGGGTCTGGCACAGATCCAGAACGAGCTCGCTGGCGGCGAAGAGGGCCAGCAGTTCGCATCGTTGTACGTCCGGCAGGCGCTGAACCAGTTCGTCAGCGAGCACGGTGAGCGGTATGAGTCGAATCACCCGCTCGCCGGCAACTACAAGCCGCTGACGGCGCAGCAGTTGGATCAGGTGAAGGCGAATGCGACAAAGCTGATCGACGAAGCGAGAGGTTTCCTGATGCGTCAGAACGCGACCAACCCACCGGCTCCACCGCAGCCGAGCATGAACCCCGGGCAGACGATGCAGGGGGCTCAGCAGCAGGTGGCCCAGGGCGGGCGGGCCGCGCTCAACGCGAAGCTGGAAGCCGCAAAGCAGCGTTCGGTCGATGCGGGTCGGCAGATCCGGCAGGGTGCCCAGGGCTGATCATCCCGCTTTCGCGGAGAAATGAAGGTCCGTGATGACCACGGCGCACAACCCAACGTATTACGAAACCGAAGCGTTTCAGCGGACGCTGAATCAGCTTACGCGGGAGGAGTATCTCCCGCTGATCGTGGACATGGTGTGGCTCAACGGCCACGGCATCAACCGCGTGTTCCAGCCCTCCGAGGAGTTGGCGACGCAGCAGAACGGTGGTCTGAACAAGCAGATGATCACCCGGCGTGCACGCTCTTCGCGGAACTCGAGCAACCCGCTGGGTGACACCCCCAAGGGTGGCCGGAGCGCGGCGGACAAGCTCAAGATCCGCTGGGACACCAACAACCCGGACAACAACGACTTTGTCGCGATCGAGGCGGCGTCGACGATCCACATCTTCGACCGGTTCGGGGGCGATGATCAGATCTACAAGATCGTCACCAGGGCCCAGATGGACGTGTTCGAGACGATCGACTACCGGACGGCGGTGCTCATGCACACCGACCGAGACGCTCGGATCTGGACCAGCAACTCGATCAAGGGCGCGTTCGATTCGAACGTGACCTTCGCGAGCGCCTCGAGCTACACGGCCGGCGATGCGGTGGCGACGTTCTCGATCAAGACCGATTCGGACAGCTCGGGTATCGGCGTCGCCCGCGAGGGTGTGCGTCTCGACTTCTACCTCAACAGCACGGGCGCCCTGCTCGCCAGCGAGGTGGAGATCGTCGGGATCAGCATCGGCGAGGACGCGATCGAGGTCCAGGTGACCGAGGACTCCAACGCCGTTAACCTCGACGCGCTCGAGGCCGAGGACGGCAACGATGTGGATGTCTACCTGGCGGGCAGCAAGGGCTTCGGCTTCAAGGGCTCGCTGGGCGAGATCTTCAAGGAGGAGTACGCCTCGGACAACTGGTTCGACGGCCGCGACCGCAGCCAGGCGGGCAACCGTCACTTCATCCCCCAGCGCGACCGCGTCGGTCAGGCGTCGTCCATCCCGCTCACGCGGAAGATGATCGACGCGATGATGCAGCAGATCGCGATCCGGACCAACTACATGACGGCGTTCAACCCCGTCGCGGTCATGGGTGTGCGTCAGCTCGACCGGCTCCGCCAGTCGATCGGCGACGAGGCGATCAAGACCGAGGGGGTGGTGAACCGCGGTGACTACACGATCGGCGAGGTGTCGGTCGGGTACATCCACCCCGCGATCGGCGGCCAGCTCGATCTGATGGCGGATACCTACGGCAAGGAGAACCGGTATGTGACCGTCAACCCCGAGGACACGGCGAAGTATTACGCCGAGTTCCGCGGGCCGTTCACGGTGGCCGACTGGCTCCAGCGTCCGGGTGAATCCGCCAACGGCACCTGGTCGAAGTTCTTCGATCTGGCGGTCATGGAGAACAGCACCCCGTGGTGGGACAACATCCTGCGCTCGGGCTGCACGTTCAACATCAAGTAATCCCCCGGGCCCGCTTGAGAGGGCGGGCCCGGCGTTTATGCAGTTCACGATGCTCTTTCCCGTCGACGGGCGCCCGCTGCCCGGCCTCCCGGACCACGTGGTCCGCACGCTGTGCGAGCAGGCGCAGGAGATCCGCGAGCGCACCGGCTGCTCGTGCTGGTACCACGCGCCCACGCGGTGTGTGCAGTATCACCCGGGCGAGGAGCCCAAGGGGGCACCGCACCAGGACCTGATCGTGCAGGGCGATCGGTACCTGCCGATCGACGTGGAAAAGACGGTGGGCCGGATCATGCGGGCGTTCAACTCGTCGTGGGAGCACAAGTGGCGTAAGGCCCAGCGCGGCAAGGAGCTGGGCAAGGAGCGTGTGCGTGCGGCAATCGACCGAAAGACACGCGATATATTGCCAGAGATCAAGTCGAAGACGAAGTACCTGGCCCGCATACTCGAGAACCAGCACAGCAGACGCGTGTTCCCCGTAGAACACGCCATACAGAAATAGGAGCCCGTCATGCCCAAGGTAGTCCCACTCGCAGAAGTCCAGCGAAACCCTGGAATCCAGTACGTCCGTGACGAACGCGGGCAGTACGATGAGAAGTTTGTTCTCGTCGGAGAGCTTGATGGCACGGTCGCCGCGGCGAAGCACGTGCTCGGCGAACTCCCGATGGGAGCGGTGATCGATGACGCGTATATCTACAACGTAGAAGACTCTGCGATCGTCACCGGCACCGATGTCGGCCTGGGCACGACCGCCGACCCCGACAAGTGGGGCGAGCTCACGCATCTCAACACGCTTGATGACGCGGGCGATGAGTGGTTCTTCAGTCCGACCAAGAACGACCCACTCCCCGCCGCGGTTGATCTTGAGCTGCGGTCCACCAACGGCTCAGGCACCGCCGCGGGCACGTTGGACGGGAAGTGGCGTTACAAGATTACCGGTCATGTTGTGAGCAAGATCGCCACGGCCTGATCCCTGGTCCGCCCTGAACACTTACGGAGAACCTGTCCATGGGACAACACCACAACGACAGCATGAGCGAGCAGGGCGCACCACAGGTGGTCGCCGTCGAGTCCGCGAACCAGGACCTCGAGATCGGCTCGGGCGTGACCAACGTCGAGCTCATCAGCAGCACGTCCAGCACGCTCGCGGTGACCAAGCTCGGGGCGCACATGCGTCCGGGCCGGAAGCTCAGACTGAACGTCCGGGCCGATCAGAGCTTTACCGCGCGCATCACCGACTCGGATGAGATCGAGGTCATGGGCGGCTTCCGGGACCTCGGTTCCAAGGACTCGATCGAGCTGCAGTGCCGCGCGGTCGACGGGAGCGATAACCCGACCCTCAAGTGGTATGAGGTTGGCTTCACGAACATCACCTGATCGGAGCACCACGTGGCGTTGACCTACGGCGTTGACATCCAGGACGCTGTTGCCGCGCTGCTGGCCCAGAGCACATACGACCAGCTCACGACGGATCAGCAGAATGCGATCGACGGCGGGAGCGACGCGAGCCCACCGACCAAGGGGGCGGCGAAGCGGGCGGTCAACATGATCGCCCCCTACGCCAACGCCTACGCGGTGGCATCCGCCGATCTGGCGTCGATCCCCGCCGAGTGGGAGGCCTGGTACGTTCACGAGATCGCCCAGCTGGTCCTGGCCGCGTTCCCCAGCGCGGACAGTGAGGAGATCCGACGCTCGGCGGATATGGTGCGCCGCAGCGCGATGCTCACCTACGTGTCGACCGGGTTCGGCACCGGCTCGTTCGGCAACGCCGGGGCCCTGACGGTCGAGGGTCTGACCGCGGTCACGATCATGAGTGCGATCCGGGCGACCGACTCGGGCATCCTGGACCCGGCCCAGATCGGGCACGCCATCGAGACGGTGGTCATCGAGGTCTGGAACGACGCGGACTGGTCGTTCAAGGAGGTCATCGCCTCGCTGACGATCGGCACCGATGGCTCGGTGACCGTGGGCGACAGTCTCGCGCTCAAGAAACTCATCGACGACCGGATCCTGTACACGGGTGACGACGGCGGGTTCTGCGCGAACGTGGACTGGCAGACGATGCTCGATTACAAGTCGGGCTCGCCCAGCGACGGCAAGCCCCGGCTCATGCACCTGCAGCACGGCCCCAACGACCTGGTGTGGACGTTCGACCGCACCCCGGACAAGCAGTACACCGCGAAGGGCACGTTCACCGTGCAGGCGCCCAGCATGTCGGACCTTGACTCGATGAACACGGCGCTCGGCCTGTTCCCGGTGGATTTCCGGCCCGTGATCAAGAAGATGGTGCTCGCGGAGTCGCTGCGGATGATCGGCCGCGTCACGGTCCCCGCCCAGTACATCGAGGAGGCGCGTCAGAAGCTCGCCTCGCTGCTCCCCCGGTACGACCGCTCGGCCAGCGAGCCCGAGAACTCGGCGTATGAGGAGTCCATGATCTACGGGCTGGGACCCAGCGGTGGCCAGATCGGCGGGTACAGGCTGTGACCAGCAGCCCGGACGACCAGCTCTACGCGTGGCTCAGGACGGCGCTGAATGTCACGGCGATCACGAACATCACCAAGAACCCGCTCGTGCGCGATGACCACGCGAAGAGCTCGAAGAAGGCGCCGCCCCGGCTCGAGTACAACCCGTTCCGCTACGATCCGGTCGATGCCGGTAGCCAGTACCGGGGCGGGTTCGGGATCACCCTGCACCACACACGCTCGAGCAACCGCACGTATGGCGGGTCCGGGCTCGTGGCCGAGGGCGATATCTGGACGGTCGAGGCGACGGTGCTCGCGACGCTGGCGAACACGGTCCCGGTCCTGAGCGGGTTCGGCGTCTCGCCGATCGAGTTCTCGTCCAGGCCCCGGCCCACGGTGGGAGACGAGGACGTGGTGACCCGGCGGCTCGGGTTCCTGCTCAACATCTATCCGGGGGGCACGGCGCCGCTCTCAGGGAACGACGCAGATCTGACCGGGCTGACGCCCGACGCGGATGTGCTGGGCTGGTATGTGAACGTGGAGTCGAGCACGCACACGCGGTTCACGAGCAAGGACCACGACCAGCGGAAGGTCCGCACCAACCGGCCCACCTGCCGGCTGTCGATCAGGGTCCGCCTGCCCGCGGGCGCGGCGGCCATCTTCCCCGAGGTCGGCACCCGCAAGTCGATCACGCTCAAGGCGGGCCCGTCGGCCTCGTTCGCGGTGTCCGCGCTGATCCAGAGCGTGGTTTGGGATCCGAACATGGACAACCCATCGCGTCCCCAGGTCGCGACGATCCGTGCGCGCATCGACGACGATAGCTCGGGTATCTTCTCGGGGAGCGCGTGAGGTGACCGATGATCGACGAACAGACCGCCAGAGAGCTGACCGAAGCGATTCGGGAGAGCACACGGGTACAGCGTGAGCTGATCGAGAAGATCGAGGCGCAGTCTGAGCGGAACACGGAGCACTCGATCCGGCTCGAGGAGGGGATGCTCGCGCTGACCCAGGCCATGACGACGCTCACCGCCCAGGTTCAGCTCGCGGGGGAGATCTAGATGCCCCCGATCGGAACGCTGCAACCAAACGAGACCCTGGTCTACACCAACGGCGAAGAGGACCCGCGGTACGCCCGCCGGGTGTACGTGTTCGAGGAGCTGACCCAGTTCGGCTCGGACCCGGACGACGACGCGATCAAGGGGTACTGCCAGAACGCGACGGGCACACCATTGCCCGCGGACGGCGCGACGCTCCACGGGCTGCCCATGCTCGAGATGCGGGTCGCCCGGTTCAGTGAACGCCGGGGCGAGGCGACGATCGTTGTCGACTGGGGTGACCGGTTCTACGCCTACGGGGCCGCGCCCGACGTGAAGCGGGAGCGACCGATTCAGGTGCCGCCCCGCGTGATCAACCAGCCGTTCGGTGTCGCGTTCACCGGGGTGGGGCCGGCGCCGCTGCTCGAGTTCCGGAGCCGCCAGATCTACCGGAACGTGACCCGCATCGCGGTTTCACGGCTGATGAACGAGGCCGACGCCAACGCGCTGTACATCTCGACGATCGTGGCGAACAACAACGCGCGGATGACGTGGAGGGGGATCGAGCGGATCATCGCCAACGGGAACGTGAGCCCGGTCGGCCAGACACAGGCCTACCTGACGATCTTCCTGGATTTCTTCGGCCCTGTCTCGGCGGTCCCGCAGGGGGCGCTGTACACGCAGGGCGAGTACCAGTCCCTGCAGATCTCGGCCCTGGGGCTCAACGAGGAGTACCTGCAGCCCAACCTGGGTGACGGCACGCTGACGCGGCCGGCGAATGAGGAATACCCGGATCAGGTCTCGGTTTTCCCGTGGATGGTGAGCTGATGGAGGGTCTGGCCCCGTTCATCGAGGTGTTCGGATTCGTCAGCAACGTGAGCGGCGGGCCGATCGATGCGGCCGAGAACATCACGTACAGGGTGCAGGCCTCGAGCCCGGAGGTCACGTTCGATCAGTCGGGCATCGTCCCATACAACCGGGTTCACCCCAAGGCGGAGGTTCACGCGGCCGAGGTTGAGGATATGGTACTGGTGGTGATCAACCGGTCCAACCACACGGACGTGAAGGTGATCTTCTATACCGAGCACGAGACGCTGCGTGACTGCGACGGGAACTTGATCGAGGAGTGATCATGGGTGTGACATCGAACGGCTCTCAGATGGTGGATATCAGCAACGGCGGCACGCGCATCCCGATCGACTGCACGGACAAGGACTATCTCACGGTCAATGTGCCGGCGGCGGCGCTCCTGGGCAGCGCCGTCTTCGAGCTCAAGCGGACCGGCTCGCTGATCGCCTACTCCCCGGCCAAGACAATCGACACTTCGAACCCCTGTATCATCGCGGCCGAGGTCAAGAGCATCGATGAGGCGGTGCTCGAGCTCACGACGCCGGACGCCACCGCACGAAGCGTGCGGGTTGAGTGGTTCGGTGAGGAGGAAGTCTGATGCCGACCCTGGAATGGCGTGGTGGCGGGAGCACAACCGCGTTCAGCGACAAGACCAACTGGATCGATTCGAGCACCGGGGGCACGCCCGCTTCGGCACCGGCCAACGGCGACACCTTTATTTTTAACCAGGGCGCGTACGATGTGCCGGGTGCGACGACCGGGCTCACCGGCGTGACCATCATCGGCACGCCCGGGTACAGCGGCCGGATCGGCACGACCACCGCCCTCGATATCGCCGTCGCGTCGCTCGACTGGGACGCGGGCGCGCTGAATCTCGCGGGCAACATCACCGCGGCCAGCGTGCACTGCCGGACGGGCGTGTTCAGCCACTCGGCCGGCACGATCGCATCGATCTACCTCGAGGACACCGAGTACGACTTCGCCGCCGACAGTGAGGTGACGGCGTTGCGTGCGTTCATGAGCAACGGGAGCGACCAGTACAACGCGACGGGCTACACCACGTTCGAGCAGACGTTCGGCTCGCACGTGTCGAGGCGGAGCGCCGCGCCCAAGATTGACAACGGCAAGTACGAGGTCGGCAGGAAGGGCACCCTGCTCGACGGGACGGACGTGCGTGGCGAGCAAGGCCTGATCCTGTACGCGAGCTCAGAGGATATCGCGTCCGGCCAGGAGGTCATCGTGCGGCCCTACGCGTCCTTCAGCGCGAGGCCCAGCGCCGGGTTCGCGTGGGACGGCGAGCTCACCGAGTGGAACAAGGCGAACGTCAATCTCATCACCGCCGCCGGCGAGGTTGATCCGTCCACGCATAACACCTACGGGCGCAGCCAGGGTGTGGGTGGTCCGATCGCGGTCTGATGGCTCCCTACGCGCGCCATGTCCTGCAGACTCCGGGCGGGGCGTACCACAAGGTCGCGACCGCCCAGCCGGGCGGGGCGTACAGCAACGTGGCCCGCGACCCGGAGAGCTCGTGCGTCCCGTGCGGATGCGGCCCGAGCGTGTGTGGTGCGGACTGCACCCCGCACTGTGAGGGGCCCGGGTGCGTAAAGGTTGCGACCCCCCAGGGCATCCAGTGCTTCGATATCGTGTTCGCCGGGTACCGCCTTCGCGACCGCTGCCTTTCGCCAAGCGGGCAGTTCGAGACGCTGCGGGAGGTGTTCGCGTTCCCCGAGCGCGTGCGGGTGTTCCGAAACGTGCAGTCGCAGAACCAGACGCAGTTCCAGGGCACGTTCCCGATCCTGACACGAGAGCGGGTGTTCGACGTGTCGAGCGGTCAGCAGGTCGGGCCTACCAGCATCCAGACCGAGCAGGAGCTCCTGTGCATACTCTGGCACTGCCAATCGCCGGGAGACGATGGCGACCTCTGCCCGATGATCCGCTCACTGACGATGGGGGCGCTCGCGGGGTTCACCAACGGGTCGTTCACGCGGCAGCAAGACGATACGTTCTTTTTCTTCGGCGTAGAGATCCCCAACCTCCCGACCGATCCGTTTGGGTGCTCGAGCAGCACGAGGATCCGGCTGCCCTTCCTGTTGAACAACGCGGTGGCGGTCCCGGCCGCGGACTGCTCAGGGCCGCACACGAACTACTACTGGGAGCGCTGCGGCGACGGTGAGCGGGTCACGGTGGATCTGACGACACGCCCCGAGGGCGAGTACCTCAACGTCCGGCACAACGGCGACGTGTACACCCCGACCGGAGAGCAGTCGTTTGAGGACGCGGATGCGGTGACCTGGACGCTGGACGATTGCCCAACCGGGGGTGGTGGCGGGGGCGAGCCGGGCGGTTCGGATGCCGGCGGCGCCGAGCCCAGCGATGGCGTTGCGTTCACGGACCCGGCGGTCCGGGATTACGTCGAGCGGCAGAAGAACGCGAGCATGGGCCGCAACCCCCAGGGTTGCGACGGCTGCGGGCCGTGACACGGGCGCGTGTGGGCTCCTGTAGACTGGCCGCATGTCTGCATTCAACACAGCGATTGACCGAAAGCGGCGAAACACGTTCGAGGGGTACGAGGACCCCATGGAACTGTTTGAGCTCCAGCAGCCGCTCGGGGCAGGTTTTCACAGCACCAATGCCGCGGCTGGCGCAAACACGGTCGCGAGCGCCGCTGATTCGGTGCTCAACGAGGCGAGCGAGCGGGCGCGTGCAGGCGCTCAGGAGCGTCTGACCAACCCCCCCGTGCAATCGCCGTTCTCGATCGATGCCGATCTCGATCCGATGGAGCTGTTCGAGATCCAGCCGACCGCCCAGGCGACGCAGGCGCCGACCGCGCAGGCGAGCCCGGTGGACACGCCGGTCGCGGACATCACGCCGGTGCCGGGGTCCGAGCCCGATCCGTTCGAGATCCGCCAGACCCGAAAGCAGCTCAGCAGCCAGATCCGCAAGTCGAACGTGCAGAGCCGCCAGGTCCGCCAGGAGCTCGCCCGCGCCCGCCAGCAGGCGATCAGTGAAGGGCGCAACGAGGACGCGGCGGCCATCATGCAGCAGATCCAGGAGATCGCGAACGCCACTGACGGAGACGTAGAGAACCTGCGCGACCTCCTGCAGCTCGAGCGGTCGGTCACACCCCGCATGTCGCCAGAGGATCGGCAGGCGGGGCGTGACGCGCTCAACGCCCAGCTCCCCGGCATCCGCGATGCGTTCGCCCAGCAGCAGCAGGAGCGGGCGGAATCCCAGCGTGATCAGCTCGCGGCGATCGGCGGTGAGGCGCTCGCGCTCGAGACGGGCCTGAACCCCGATGATTACATGGACGAATCGCTGGCGCAGTTCGCGCTCTCGGCGAGCCCGGAGGTCATCGACCATGTCACCCGCGGCGTGGGGCTCCCTGCGGCGCCGGGCGGCGAGCAGGACGTGGCGCGTGTGCAGGCGCTCATCGATCAGGGCGGCGTGGACTTCGGCGACCCCATGGACCACTTCCGCCTCGACCGCAGCGCGGTGGACCGGGGGCTCACGTTCATGGGCAACGTCGAAGCGGACCGCGCCGCGCAGGAGACGATCCGGGACGCGAACCGATCGGCCGCGGTCGGCCAGGCGGTGGGCGGCGCCGCGCAGGTGCGTGATGCGCTGGGTGAGTTCGGGATCGATGATCCGATGGCGGCGTTTGAGCTCACCGCGGGCGGGCAGCAGGGGTTCGAGCGCCCTGTGTCGATCGAACAAGAAATCGTGAATGCCGGTGCTACCGATCGACCAGATCTGGTCACATCTGCTCGGCAGATCGATTCTGGGTTAATCCAGGGCCAGCTGAGGGATGCAGTCAAGAACCAGAATGTACAACTGGTTGATGAGGAAATCACCAAGATCGGTTTCCTGTTGAATGACCAGACTGTGAGTTCGGCGACAAAGCGTGCAGTTGCCCAGCGACTTTTGCAGGATCTTGAGGGCATGAATGCTACTCGAGATGACAGTCTCTTGCAGACGATCGGGTCGTTTATCGAAGCGGCTATGGATGAACCCATGGGCGCGGTTCAGGCAATGTCCCCGGCCACCCAGATCGCACAGGCGTTTGGATCAGATTTCATGCAGGATGAGGAAGGGAAGTATCAGCACGCAGTAGTCGAGCAGCAGCGTGAAGGGAACAAGAATACCCGCCAGATAAACAGTCAGCTTGAAGCTCTGCGAAACCGTCTGAGGCAGATTGCCGGGTGATCATTTGACCCCGAGCAACAAGACGATGATCGCTATCCCGATCACTACGCCGATAACCCCAAGCAGCCAGGCGAGTACACACAGGGCGCCAAATCCAACTACTGCGATCGCGGTTATCTCTGCTTCGCTGCGATACTTCTGCATATCAGCCCCATTCAAATGAAGAAGTTCCTTCTCTGAGTCCGCGAGCGTACCAGATCCCCCCTGCCAAAGCAAGGAGTTGTTTGGCGTCTGCTACATTGAGCGCCGATGAGCTCGCTTCTCAATAACTCGAGCGCCCTGATCCGGGGTGCGGGCGCGGCACCCGACCTCCTGGGCGTGGAATCCCTGCTGGGCAGCGACCCGTTCGAGATCCGCCAGCAGCCCTCGTTCTCGGTCCAGCCGAGCCAGGCCATCAGTTTCCCGGAGGCCGTCCCCCAGAGCCCGGAGGCCGCGCTGCAATCGGCCAAGCTCGATGCGGCGATCGCGATCAACCGAGCGAACACGCCGGCGTCCGCCGTCGAGCAGCGTGCCGCCCCCCGGTACTCGGTGCGTGGCGCCAACGGTCTGAGCGACGAAGAGATCCAGCAGCGGCTGAGCAAGCTGGATCTCAACGAGGACCGCCCGGGCATCGTCAAGGTGCTCGATATCTTCGACCTGCCCCGCAACTTCATCCAGAACACACTGACCGAGCACTTCGTCCCCGAGGCCAAGCGGATGGCCCAGGAGCGGGGTGACTACGACCAGTTCGGCAACCTCAAGGTATTCGGGTCGGACATCCTGCGCGCGATGGGGCTCGAGAACCGCGTGGTCAACGCGGTCGGTGGGTTTTTCCTCGACATCGCGACCGATCCGCTGTCGTTCATCGGCGGGCCGATCGGCGGCCTGACGCAGACCGGCGCCCGCGGATCGATCCAGCTCTCGAACCGTGGCAGCAAGCTGATCCGCTCGAGCATCAACTCCGTCCGTCAGGGCGGGACCGTGGCCGACCCGCTCGCTCGCCGGGTGATCGAGGAGACGCTGAAAACCGGGATGCTCACCGGAGCGCTCGAGACCGGTGCCGACGCCGCGGCCAAGTCCGCGTTCCTCCGAGACGCGTTGCTCGGCAGCTCTTCCAAGGTCAGCAAGGCCGCGGGCCGGGTGGGGCTCGGGCGTGTGACCAGCGGCGGGCTGCTCGTTGAGGATACGTTCCGGGCGGTCGCCCGCGACAAGGTCGACGATATCTCCCTGGCCGTCGCGAGCAGGGCGGAGGCGGTCAAGGCGTTCACGCGCAAGTTCGCGAACAATAACGGGATCGACCTGACCACCGGGCGGGGCGGTGCGGAGATCGCCCACATCCCGTTCACGTCCAAGACCCTGACGGTCCCGGCGTTCGGCGTCCCCGGACTCGCGCACCGGTTCGGCCAGCGGGCGGAAATGCAGGTCGCCGCGTCGCGGGCGCTGCGGGGGAATCTCCCGGAGGCGGCGATTACGCTGCGTGCCTCGTCGTCCGCGACCCGTCTGGCTCAGGCACAGAAGGAACTCGACGAGCTGTACGAACTCCGCCGGCAGGCGGTCCACGGCGGGGCCGACGCCGACGAGATCCTCGAGGTTGAGTCGCGGATCGACAACGTCCTCGAGCTCGTCGCGGAGCAGCGAGAGTCCGTTGCCCGGATCGAGAAGATGGCACCGGAGGCGATCGCCCGTTCATTCTCGCAGCCCGAGGAGCTTGGGGATCTGCTGGTCATGGGCGACGCGTACGAGGAGGCCGCGCAGGCGGTGCGGCTCGCGGAGCACAACGCCAGGTGGATCAAGGGGGTCGACGGTGACCTCACGCCGCGTGCCACGCGGGAGGATATCCGCGCGGCCCGGAGTGAACGCACGGAGCTGGTGGATGAGCTCGTCAGCCGCGGGCTCGCGAACATCGAGACGGTGATGGACGACCTGGTCGACCCCGCGCGACAGACAGAGGCGTTCAGGGAGGTTGTCCAGGCCAAGCGGGAGCGGGCCGCGGCACGCGTCCGCGAGCTGCTGACCGTGGACGAGTCGGGGCTGCGAGAGCTCGAGCAGGTCGCCGACACCTTCCAGGGCGTGATCGAGGCGTCCCAGCGCGTGGCGGACCTGCGGCTCGGGCACGTGCGGTCGGTGCTCTCGAGCGACCAGCGGCTGCTGGCAGAGGGCGCCCGGATGATCCTGGGCATCAGCGATCAGCAGATCGGGCACCTGCCGTTCCAATCGATTGATTCGTTCTTCCGCTCTTCTGGCCGGCTGGGCATGTCCGCGCGCGTCAACGACCTCGGTCGGCGGGCGGCGGTGAACTTTGGCACGAACAAGGGGGTGCTCAACGATGTGATGCGGAACCTGAGTCATGACGTCACCCAGGGGGCGACCGAGCGGGCAAACGCCACGCTCAAGCGAACCGTCGACCGCATCGAGGCGGCGATCAATCGCGCGCCCAACGTCAAGGGCTCGGACTTCGATGAGGTGTCGGAGCTTGCGTTCCTGGCGGTCGAGCAGGAGCTGATCAACCGCGCGAAGTCCGCGGGGTTCACCGAGTTCGCGGGCCGGGCCCACAAGGGCACCCGCAGGGCGCGGGAGATGCTCGAGCGGGCACAGCGAGCGGGCCTGCTGGCCGACAACGTGTTCCGGGAGGAGGTCCTGCGTGTCGCCGAGGAGGTCGCCGATTACTTCGAGGACGTGGGCCGCCAGGCGGTGATGGCCGGTGATATCTCCAGCCCGCTCGCGGTGTACGCCCCGGTCCTGCTCAAGCAGGAGGCGGCGAAGCGGGCGGAGCTCCTGCGTCGCGCGGGCACCCCCGGATCCGAGCGGGCCGCGGAGCTTCTCGATGCCGCGGGCGGCCCCGGCGCGTTCGATCCGACCAAGCGGCGCATCACGAACATGGTGGAGTTCAAGGACCTGCAGAAGAACGAGCACGCGTTCACGATCGCCGAGGGCGCCGCGTATGGGCGGTACACCGATGGCGATATCGCCAGTCTGCGTGAGCGGGGGCTCACGGCCCAGGCCAAGAACGCCGAGCGGGTGCGGCGTGGGGTGTCCCAGTTCAAGGCGGCGTTCGGGCTGAATGAGAACCTGAACGGTGAGCAGCTGATCGAGGCGCTGCAGTCTCGGTCGCGGCCGATGCTGCCCAGCGAGCTCAACGAGTACGCCGAATCCGGCGCCCTGACCCCGATCGTGGGCGGCGTGATCAGCGGCTTTAAAAGTCGTGAGTTCTTTGAAACGTCGCTTACAAACATCCTGTACACGCGGGCGAAGGCGCACGAGATCGCCCGCGCCAAGGACGCGTTCCGTGACGTGGTCGAGCCGTTCATCGTTATCGACAGTCTGCCCCGCCTGGACACCTCGACGATGCTGGGGTCCCGCACAGGCCGGCTGGCGACCGGTGAGGAGTTCGAGTTCATCGGCGACGGTGAGCGGATCAAGGTTGGGCGCACGATCTACCGGAGGATCGGGGACCTGGACAAGCGGTTCCCGCACGATACGGCGCTGAGCATCGATTCGATGCTGCGTGGGCAGCACAGCACCGGGTACATCCCCGAGCAGCTCGCGGTGCAGCTCGAGCGTGTGGCGGACAAGATGCGGCCCGAGCCCATGGCCCAGGTGATGCGGGCGGCGGAGAAGGCGACCAGTCTTTTCCGCACAACCACGCTGATCCACCCGTCGTGGGCGGTGACCAACACGGTGGGCAACACGTTTCTTGCCGCGATGATGGGGCTGCTGGACCCGCAGCGAGCGCCGAAGTTCATGCAGAACCTCGGGCGTGCGGCCCGGATTCATTTTCAGGAGAACCTCGATAATCTCAGCCAACGCTCCGTCCTCGGGCGCGCGGGTCGCCGGGTGGGGACGAAGATCGGGTTTCAGGATGGCCAAACGCTGATCGTCGGCGGTGCGCCGATGCGGACCGACGATCTGCTCGGGGAGATCGCGGGCAACGGGGTCAAGCAAACGATCTCGGGCGATCAGTACGACCTGCTCTTCAACCAGGTCGCCCGCGCGTTCCCGAACCTCGACACCCAGCCGCGGACGTCCGCCGGTCGCTCGTTCCAGAACTCGCTGGCCCAGTCTCAGGCGCGGCAGGCGAGCAACTCACGGCTCACGCGTGCGGGGAACACGGTGGCGGCCGCCGCCCAGTCGATCCCGGCGCAGCGTGCCAAGTCCGGGATCAAGGCGTGGTTCCAGCTCAACGCGACGCTCGATCAGATCTTCCGCACCGCCGCGTACATGACGCTCCGCAACGAGGGCCTCGACTCGCTGACGGCCGCGCAGCGGGTGCGGCAGGGGATGCTGAACTTTGGCGATCTGTCGTCGTTCGAGTCCAACACCATCCGCCCGCTCATCCCGTTCTACTCGTGGGTGAAGGCGAGTCTGCCCAACATCCTGCACCGGTCGATCCGCGACCCCAAGCTGCTGAGCTCGGTTCCCAAGATCACCGAGGGCCTCGAGTCGCTGACGGCCGGGGAGGACCGCGTGCCCCAGCACATGCGGCCACGATGGATTCAGGAGACGATGGGGATCCAGCTCGGGACCGACCCGGACACGCGCAGCGCGTTCCTGCTCGGCACGCTGCTGCCCCAGGAGGGAGCGCTGCAGGTGCTCGCCGGCGCGGGTGGGGCGGCCTCGCTGTTCGGCAGCGACCCGCTGGACTTCGACGAGTCGGACTGGCTGGATTCGATCAACTGGTTTACCACGCAGTTCAGCCCAACCGTGCGTGCCCCGGTCGAGCTCGGCCTGCGGAAAGAGGCGTTCTCCGGTCGCGAGATCGGCACCAAGCCGGGCGAGGGCGAGATCACCCTCGACGAGTACCTGACGAACCAGTTCCGGCCGATCAAGGAGTTTGGGTTCGGCCTGGCGAGCGGGTCCGTCCCCCAGGCGTTCGAGCGATCAACGCTCGAGGGTGTCTCGCGTCTGGGCGTCGGCGGCCGTGTGCAGCCGTCGCTGCAGGAGGACCGGCTCGATGTCGCCCGGTACTTCGACCTCAAGGACGACGAGGCGGATCTGCGGAAGGCGATCCGGCTGGCCGAGAAGGAGGGCGACGAGCAGCGTTCGGTCAAGCTGCGCCTGCGGCTGCTGGAGCGATACCTCAGATTTGTGCAGACCAGCGGCGACCCCCAGGACCTGCCCAAGTGGGCACGCGAGGATCTGGAGGCGTATGGGTTCATCGGTCAGTAGCGTGACAAGGACCAAAATCGCGGGCATTACAATCGGCGCCGAAGGAGCCGCCGATGAAGCTGACAACACACGCATTGATCGCGGGCATCGTCGTGTTCGGCGCGGGCGTTGCCATGCTGAGTTGGGGGCCTGAGCGTCACGACGGGATCGCGACACTCATCGCGATCGGCGGGGCGATGATGATGGGCATGAAGCCCGCGGCCTACGCGCTGAACCCGAACAAGCCAAACAAGGAGAACGGACCATGAAGGCGATTCGAATGATTCGCAACGCTGTCGCGTACACACTGCTCGCAGCCGGCATCACGCTCGCGGGGGGCTGCGCCACGCCCCCGGCCCACAACAGCGCGGACAACGGCGTCGTGCAGCTCGACGTCGGGAACGCCCAGAACGCCCAGTTCTGGAGCGACGGTTCGGGCCAGACGGGCAGCACCCAGCTCGACACGGGCGTCATCAACTCGGAGACGATCGACTTCATGGGCACCGCTGTGTCCGGAATCCTCTCGGTCAACAAGAACGGCGTCGCGGTCAAGAACCCCGGCAACTTCAGCGCCGATTCGTTCGAGATCCGATTCCGCGAGGCGATCCCACCCGACGGCGGCGAGGGCATGATCGTGCCCATCGAGTACATCATCATCGAGGGGTTGACCAACGAGGTCACGACCGTCATCGAGGCGAGCAGCGAGCAGGTCGCGTTCTGGGCCACGCTACTCGCGGACGTGAGCGAGGACCAGCGTGACGTTGCGATCGAGCAGCTCAAGACCCAGGGGGTCATCACCGAGCAGGCGGCGAGCTTGATCCGCGCCGCGCTCGAGGCGGCGTCGCCGGTTCCCTGATCACCCCATTTCCTGCGCGGCCACGTCCCCCCGGTTGGGGCGTGGTCGTTTTTTCACCATTCACGGAGAACACCATGTCAGACGAAACCAACTACGCGAGTGAACCATCCAGGATCGCGGCGGCCAAACAGATCGGCGCTCCATTCGGCAACAGGACGATCGACGAGGAGGCGGCGTGCTCGCTGGCGACCGAGGCCGTGCGTGAGTGCGGGGCCAAGCTGTTCGATATTCTGCCCAAGAGCAGGCACCGCGATCGTGTGATCGAGCTGCTCGACGAGGCGGCGACCCACGCCGTGGCCGGCATCCCCGCGACGGCGAAGCCCGATCAGGAGCGGAGCGAGAACGAGGCCCAGATGGTCCTGAAAATCGATCAGCTCCAGGAGGAGATCAGCGAGCTCGAGGACCAGCTCAGCGCGAGCAGCGGCGACGCGGAGCGGGCGGGCAAGACCCAGTCGCTCGCGGTCGAGGCCCGTGAGAAGGCGGAGAAGGCGCTCGCCGAGGCGCAGAACGCGCTGGCCGAGCGGGACGCCGAGCTCGAGTCCGAACGCAAGAAGGCCGAGGAGACTGGCAAGGCGCTCGAGGAGGCCACGGCCGCCAAGCAGAAGGCGACCGACGATGTCGACGCGGCCCATCAGAAGATCAAGGAGCTCGAAGAGAAGATCGAGAACCTGACGGCGCCCGAGCCGGACGGCGAAGACGACGCACAGAACAAGCAGAAGGGCCAGAAGAAGTCATGAGCGACCGCCCCGGGAACGGGGCGTTTGCTGATTGTGAACAACGGAGCCATCCATGAGTTGGATCGACACGTTTAACAAGTCCAAACCCATCGTGGTGCTCGTCGGCGGGTTCGTTGTGACCGGCATTAGCGGCACCTGGTTCCTCAGCGCCCAGCTCGCGCGGTACGAGTCGCGGCTCGAGTCCGTTGAGCTCGCGGTCAAAGAGGACCGCTACACGCTCACGATGGCGAGCGAGAAGGCGCTGCGGACCGCGATCGAGAACCCGGGCATGCGCGTCCCCGACCCAAGAGACCCGAGCAAGATCATCGTCGTGGAGGTACCCAGAGAATGATCCGCATCACCGCTATCGTCATTGCTTCACTCACGCTGTTCGCATCGCTGAGCACCGCCGCGCCCGTCAAGCTGTGCGTCACGCACACCCAGTCGCTGCGGCCCGCGGCGGTCGCGGCGCTCGAGGCGCGGGGGTTTGAGGTCGACCCGACGCCGGTGGTGCAGATCCCGATGCCGCCGGACCCGGACATGACGCTGGGCTCGCCGGCGTACAGCGCCACGGTCGAGCTGATCCGGCGGGTCTCGCCGCAGCTGCCGCCCGGCTCGCTGCTCTACCTCAACTATGAGTACCACGATCACTACGCCAACGCCGCGCTCAACACACCCCAGCAGCTGTTCATCAAGCTGCTGCTCGCCAGCGAGATCCGCCGCAACGGGCACCGCGCCGGGATCTACGGGCCCGCGTGCATACGCGCCAACGCGCTGACGGCGATCAGCGAGACGAGCATCGAGAACATGCGGGCGATCGGGCGGATGTTCGACTTCGTGGTGATGCCGATCTATGTCGGCGTGCACTTCGAGGCCGGCGACCCCGAGCACGTTCGATACATGCTCAACACGCTGGCGGGCCTGCGTGAGATCCGCGCGGTGGTGCCCGAGACGTGCGAGGTGCTGCTGGCGGTTCAGTTCAGCGTGCGGCCCAGCGGCACGACGCGCTCGGCGATGAGCACGTACGAGGCCGCGACGATGGGGCGTGTTGCGGCGGCGAGCGGGTGCGGCGTGGTCGTGTGGCTCGAGGCGCGGGAGGGGAATCGCGACGCGATCGATCGTCGCGCGGCGGAGCTCGACACGCTCGCCGAGCCGTTCCTGCGCGGGTGGGCGTGGCATCGGGTGGATCGGAACATGGATGTCGGTGATCCGCAGGGAGCGGGCGAATGACAGCGACCAACACACTCTACGTCCACGGGCACGGCAACGAGTCGCGCATCCTCTTGCAGCTCGCGGCCTCTGGCGGGGCCGAGGGCGCGTGGGTCGACGGCTCGTGGTCGTTCGATGCCGACGTGTTCGGCACGTCGTTCAAGCTCTACGCGGATGGCGTGGAGGTCGAGAACGTCGAGATCGTCAAGCAGACATCGCCCGACCTGGACAAAGAGGCGTGGCCGATGATCGCCGACTACGACAACAACACGGTCGGCAACCACATCGAGATCTGGCTGCGCCACGACCTGATCGACCGCGACGCGGCGGTCACGTTCGATATCGACGCCGACACGGTCACGCAGGGCGTGTACGGCAACCCCGCGTCCTCGGGCGCATCGGGCACCAACGAATCGACGTACAAGGCGGATATCGCGGATCAGCTCGCGAGCGACGCGGTAGTCTGCTTCTACAACCCGAGCACCAGCGACCCGGTGCGGATGCCCAGGGCGATCGATTCGCTGGGCACGCCCGACGGCAGCTGGGCGGACGGGGCGACGATCCCCGGATCCTCGATCGCCTACGGCGAGTGCGTGCTCACCATCGAGCTCGAGATCGCGCCGTACGACGACGGGGCCGACCAGGAGGGGTGCATCTTCGAGTACGGGGACGCATCTGCCGGGATCTCGTTCGCGTTCGAGGCCGACAACTACCTGCGGTTCCGCTGCGGCAACTCCACCGACTCGATCGAGTTCGCGGGCCGCATGGACAACCCGGCGCTGGCGTTCCTTGTGCAGGGGGCGACCTACGAGGTCACGCTGCACATCCAGCCCGCGAGCGGGCGTGTCGACCTGTACTTCGAGGGCGTTTTCATGAGCCGGTATACCGGCACGATCGGCGACTGGTCGACGAGCTCGGACGGCGCGGTCGGCCAGGTGAACGGGGCGCACTTCGCGCACAGCTCGACGGCGGGCATCCCCGGCACCCGCTCGAGCACGTGGGACATCGTCACCGGCCTCCGCTATTGGGACGGCGGCTCGCCCACGATCGAGTTCACCGCGAACAGCAAGGCGTTCTTCCCGGTCGAGGTGTACGACGCGATGTGGGCCGAGGGCTTCTATCGCTCCGAGTCGATCATCGCCGACGAGTGGAGCAAATACTTCTACGCCAAGTCAGACTTCGCGGACGTCCGCAGCCCGGGCTCGGTGTTCGAAGTCAACGACATGCAGTTCGTGTGGGAGTGGTACCGCGACTCGTCGGGCCGCGGCGGCAACGGCAACCCGGCGCACGGCGCGGTGCTCTTCAAGTCCGGGGAGACGCTCGGGCTCGAGCGCAAGGACCATTTCGACGCATACCCGTCACGCAAGGGTCGTGCGATGATCTGCGGCATCGACGGGGAGTCCCGGACACGCCCGTTCGTGATCATGCGATACGGTGGGACCGACCCGATCACGATCGACCTCACGGCCGCCACCGCCGACAGCTACCGCGACCTCCACCATGAGTTCCACTGGTCCTACTGGATCATGGAGGACCGCATCTTCGACGTGCACTGCTCGACAACCTACGACGGTCAGCACGGCACGTTCACCTTCAAGTCCAACTCGACGTTCCAGTACGTGCGGGTCGGCGGCTACCGCATCCAGGACTGCCCGCTGCGGCCGCTCGGACTCTCCGCCGACACCATGAACGGGACCGAGGACAACAAACACGTCACGTTCGGCGAGTTCTCGATCGTGCGTGCCCAGCGCGGCGGGTCCAACGGCTCGCTCTTCGGGCACGGGCGGCACGACGCGGACGGGGGCATCAAGTACGTGCAGATCGGCCGGTCGCTGTTCCACAACGAGTACGACCCGACGAGCGTGCATACGCACAATATGTACATCAAGGGCCGCATCCCCTACCTGCACATCCTGGGCGGCTGGTGCCCGACCGGGCCTGGCACGGTGATCAAAAACGACGGCAACGAGCGATCGGTGTTCCGCCAGTTCGTCGCGTGGAAGCGGCAGAACGGCACCGGCGCGTCGTGCAACGGCAACTCCGCCGTGTTCGGCACGTCCACCGACCGCAGCGAGGGCAGCGGCGACGCGGGGTTCTCGCGCAAGTGCTTCTGGGTGGACTGCCTGATCGTCGATATGGACGACTACGCGAGCGGCTACACCGCCTCGATCGACTGCGAGATTGAGAACTGCATCTATCTGGGCGACATCGATCAGGAGATGGTGAACATCCAGCGCAACGGCAGCTCGGACCAGGAGGCGGAGGGCTTCTCGGACACCTACCGCGTGGGTATGCACAAGTGTACCTACATCCTCGGCTCGGGCATCACCTGCCAGGTCGCGCTGACCGACAACCGGGCGCTCGTCGATTCGCTGGGCACGCACGGGTTCATCATGAGCGAGTGCTTGATCGTGAACCACGCGGCGACGACGCGCGACATGATCAGGTGGCAGGGCGACGACGTCGACGGCGGCGTGGCGAGCGGGCGGTTCGAGGATCCCAGGTTCAAGCGGTGCCACTTTTACAACCGCGGGTCGGGCGATTTCATGGACGACAACGGCACGCCCTACGCGTCCCTGTCCGCCGCGTCCGCGGGGATCAGCGAGCCGATGTTCGAGGACTGCAACGAGGGCGAGGTGACGTTCGCCGACGAGCCCCCCTCGAGCGATGCGGTGCTCGACTACTTCTCGGACAACGGCTACGCCGACGAGGACGCGGTGATCGACGCGATCGACGCCGCGTACTTCGACGGTTGGGACACGCTGGCCGACGATCTCAAGATCGAGAACATCCTCGCGCACTTCGCTGCAGCGGTCCAGCCGACCAACCTGGACGCGGCCGACACCGGCGGGTCGATGCCCGGCGTGGAAGCGCCCGAGGAAACGCCCGCGCCGGCAACCAACACGCCCCAGGGCGTCACCCGGGACGCGTCACGCCTGCGTGTGGTCCGTCGCCGGATGTAGGATCTGGTTCATCAGGATGTACTCGCCGATCATGATCGCGTCGGACACGTCACCGCCGAACTTCGCACCGCTCTTGTTCTTGGTGACCTTGTCCTTCTCGTACCAGTGCTCTTTGTAGAACGGGTAGCGGTACGCGCACGTCTCCTGGCGGATTTCCTTTGATTTGCCGCGTGTCCAGTCGTTCTCGTACACCTGGTGCACGAGCTCGGGGCCGCGAGATTCGATGAGCAGACGCACCACCTGGCCCACGAGCATCCCGTACGTGCCGAGCCCCTGCTGGTTGTACTTGATGCGCTTGGACTGCTTGCCCGACGTGATCTCAACCCCGAACACCGCGTCGGGGTAATCACCGATCAGCTGCCTGATCTCATCGACGGCCTGATCGATCCGCTTGTGCGCCGGGATCTTGTGCCTGATCCTGTTCTTCTGGAAGTGGCTGCGTGTCTTGATGCGACCGCACTCTCTCAGATCCTCACCGTCGAACACGGCAAATCCGGTGCAGTTCACGCTGGGGTCGAAGGTGATCAGCGTGCTCATGCCACACTCTCAGCGTAGTCGCGCAGGTGGGGGAACCTGCTCGATGAGGCCTTCTCCCTGATCAGGTTCATTATCCGGATCTGGGCCAGGCGGACGGCTTCCTTCGTGATCCCCACGCGGTTGCCTACCTGCTCAAGCGTCTCCCCCCGCTGAATCCGGTGGAAGAAGATCGATTGGTCGCGTTCAGTGAGCTCACCGATCAGCTTCTTGATGTCGCCGAACGCGTTCAGGGGGGCGGGGCGGTCTGGGTCGTTGTCAACCCCGATCATGTCGCCCAGCGTGATGTCGCCGAACTTGTAGTCCAGCTCGAGCATGTCACGCGAGAACCGGAGCTTGCGGTTCTCGTCTGACTTCTTCGCGCCGTAGGCGATGCACATGATGTCGGAAACCGAGTACCTGCATGATGCGCTGAAGTACGTGGAGAACTTATACCCTTTTTCTGGGCGGTATAACTCGCAAGCTCGCAGGAGCACCGTGTACACGCCGCTGAGCACGTCCTCGAACTCCACGCCCCTGGTGTTCAGGCGGAGATAGATCGATCTGGCGATCGTGTGCGCGAGCCCGATGTGGTCCTCTGGTTTTTCCTTGCTCATGACAACCCCGGTGGGTACAGGACTTCCGTGACCCGAGCATACCCGCTCGCCCGATCGATCATGCCAATAGATGAGATCTTGCTCAGCTCATTGGACGTGTGCCGGACGCTGAAACCCATGCCGCTTGCGATCTCTTTGGTCGAGAGCTGGTCACCGGCCTTTTTCGTGTGCTCGATGATGTATCCCAGGATGCCTTTCGGTGTCCCGTTGATCGCCTTGAGGTTCATGACCGATTCATGGAGCTCGCGCAGTGTGGTGGCGGCAGGGATTTCCACCGCGCCACGTCCTTGACCAGTCAGCGTCGCGGTCCCTGATTCGCGTGCGACCAGCCCGGCCCCTGAGAGTTCGCTGAGTAGGTTGGACGTGTGGCGGGGACTGAACACCGCCCGGGCGGCGATCTGGGTGGTGCTCGGGCGCTCGATGCCGACGCCGATGTACCACGCGATCGACTCGAGAACCTTCTCCTGGGCGGGACTGAGCCCCTCGCGGGCAGGGCTGGGGCGTGCGGGCCGCTCCCGCGGCGAGCGGATTGCCGCCCTGGGCGCCGGTGATGGGGCCGGGGTTGGTGTGGGCGCCGAGTGCAGGGCGGAATCCACGGCCGAGCGGACCGCGCTGCCGATCTCCTTGAGCTGCCTGGCCAGCATGTCCTGCACATCTGTCTCGCTGTAGCCCGCTGGGGTGCTGGCGATCTGCTTTTCGAGCTCGGTGATCCGGCGTGCCTGCTTACTGTCCGCCTTGCTCCTCTGCAGCGCCTTGTTCTCCTTCCTGAGCTCCGCGATGGTGCCAAGCGCTTCGTCGAGCGTGAGCGGGGTATCCGTCTCCTCGAGCGACTTCTCGACCGTCTGGGCGAGCTTGGCGAGCACCGTGGGGTCTTTGATCGGGGGTGTGGATTGTCCCGGGCCCGCCGGCGGCGACGTCTGGGGCCGTGTCGCTCGGAACCGCGCGATTCCGGACGAGCTCAACGCGGGCCCGTGCGCGAACCATTCGCCGGGCTTGAGGTCGCGGAGCACCTGGGCATCGCGTGCGCTCATGCCCAGCATGTCCGCCGCCCGCTTGATGTCGATGTCCAGCGTGGTGAGCCCGATGAACTGGTTGGAGCACTCGGCGACCGCGTCCTTGCTCACCTTGCTGATTCGCTGGGTGAGCAGCATCACGCCGTACCCACGCTTGCGGCCGCGGCTCGCCAGGTCCTTGATCGCGTCGCCGCTCTCAGACTGCTTGCCGCCCTCGGGGCAGAACCGGTGCGCCTCGTCGATGGCGATCAGCGTGGGGTGCCAGAGCTTGCGCGGGGCGCTCATGACTGACCGGATGAAGTCCGCCACGTACTGGGTGTGGTGACGCTGGGGCAGGTCGGACAGGTCGATGATGGCCGAGCAGGACTGCTCGAGCAGTCCACGGGCGACGTGCCCCGCCGTCTTGGGGTCGATGCGGATCTCGCCATCGGAGCCGACCAGGATCATCGAGCACTTCTCTCGGATGGTGTAGAACTCACCCTCCGGATCGATGATGATCGAGGGCATCCGGTCGGCGACCTGCTCGAAGATGTGGCGGACTAGATAGGACTTGCCCCCGCCCGAGCTGGCCTGCACCAGCATCCGTGTTTGCGCGAGCTTCTCGATGTCGAGGGTTGGGGCCCCGACGACTACGCTCAGATCGATGTTCACAGCTTCCTGCCTTTCGTGTTCTCGTCCATGCTGCCCAGCAGGTCGTCGGCGAACGACTCCGCATCGTCACTCGGTGGCGGTACCGGCTGGCCGGTGTCGTGGTCGACCTCGGGTTCCGGGTTGGCCGTGGGTTCTGGATCGGGTGTGTCCTGCGGCGTCTCGGGTTCCGGGTCCTGGTTCACCTTGAACTCGGCGTCCACGATGTCGGGTTCGTCGCTGGCCCCTTCGTCGCGTTCCATCGCTACGGGTGCCCCGGCCCCCTCCCCGCGGCGCTGACAGTTCTGCCGCTCGGGGTCGAAGCCGTCCACGTCGTCGCTGATCCGGATCGCCTCGTTGAAATCGGCGCCGATCGAGAGCCACTTGCTCATATTGCGGACGGTCGACTTGCGGGCCATCTCCTCCGGGTTGAACTTCCAGACGCCGTCGCTCTGTTTGGACGCGGCCTGGATCTGGTTGAGTTTCTTGCGGTCGAGGACCTGGAACTTCTTGTGGCCGTTGGGGTAGGTGCCCACGCAGTATGCGGCAATCACATTGCGGTAGTCGCTGGCGTAGCGGATCTGCATATCCGGCACGTGCTCGATGCGGTTCTCGGTGCCGGCCAGCACCTGGAAGTGCTCGCCCTCGTACACGAGCTCAGTCTGGATGTCCATGATCTCGCTGTTGCGGATGATCAGGTCGATGAGCGCCCCGTAGCCCAGCATCAGCTTCAGCTCGGTCACGTTGCGTTTGTTGTCCTTGAACGCGATGAAGTGCCCGCCGTTGCGCTCGCCGGTGGGGTCGATGCCCAGGCGGGCCGCGTAGGACACGGCGAGGATGATCGATTCCCGGGTGCACCTGGGGATGTCCCCGCGGGTGTCGCGGATCAGCGCGGTGCTGAACGTGCGGCAGAGCTGCTCGGCGGTGATGCCGTGAGCGCAGTATTCCTCGATGCGGTCCATCTTGGACTCGAGCCAGAGCACCAAGGGGTGCTTGTCGGACTGTTCGGTGTTCGAGAGTTGGGTGTCGCTCACGATGTGGCCTCCCCGCGTGCTTTGGCGAGAGCGGCTTCCAACTTCGTCAGTGCATCCACCATCCACTGGCAGCCCGCGTCTGGAGCTCCGTCGTATTGGCACTGCAAATCTTGAAACGCTTCGTACGCTGCCTCATAAAGATCAGGCGCGGCGGCGAACAGCTGGGCGTCCTTCTTCGCCCGCTGCATACCCCGCTTGCGGTGCCCCAGGACTGTGCACATCCCCGCACCGCGTGAATCGCGGACGATGAACTTGTTGACGCCCTCCTGTTGGACACGGTGGGGGCCGGGAGTGAATGTGAGCTCAGTGTTTGATTTCGCTTGACTATTCATTTCATACTCCGATCTGAAAACGTGGTTGCTCGGTACTCATCGCGTAGGCGGGGATCTGGATGTCCATCACCTCGTTCGTCCACCCCGGGCCCTCGGCGTGGCCGGCGATGCGGTAGCTCAGGTAGCGTGACATGCCCGACGACATCAGCTCGCCGAACCCCTGCAGCGCCACCTCTTCGTTGAGCGCGTACGTCGCCACCAGGTGGGTCTTGGACTTCTTGCGGATGGGTGTGCGCTCGGGTACGATGAACACGAACGGCCGGCTGCTGAACCGCCCGAACTCATCGCGGCGGAGGAGCCGGGCCACGCTCGCCGCGTGCATGTAGTACCCGGCGGACTGGTAGTACCCAAGCTTGTGCACGATCTTCTCGAACGCGAACGGCTCGGCGCTCGCCGTCATCTTGAGATCGACCACCGCCTGGTAGAGCGGGCTGAACAGGTCGAGCCGCGCCTTGCATGGGATCCGCATCTTCACACCCTCGAGCTCATACGGCTGGAGCCAGAGGATCGTGATCTCACGCAGCAGGTTGGGGTCCTCGAAATACTTCCGCGCGTGCGGGCTGCGCTGGATCGCCTCATGAACGCGCTCGATCCGCTCCTCCCAGTCGGTGTGCAGGATGATCTTGTCCTCGCCGTGGATCTTGATGGCCTCGGCGTGCTTCTCCCAGGTGCACCCGTCGGCGAGCGGCTTGCCCTTCTTGCAGGTGCCCAGGACCTTGCGCTCAAAGTAGAGCTCCGGCTCGAGCTCGCGGGCGTGCTGGGCGGTCCCCTCCATCATCTCGTTGGTCGGCGGGTCGGGCTCGCCCCCGAGGTACGCGGCGCCGTGCAGGCCCGAGGTCAGGAACGCCTTGCCGGTTGACGCGTTGAACGCGTCGACCCGGTGGTACAGATCCATCGCCATGTTGGTGTACACCTTGCACGTGTCGATCTCCGAGGGGAACGGGATGTCGTTGTGCCTGCACGGGTTCATGGCCGGCACACCCCCGGCGTCCAGCGTGACCGACCGGATGATCCCGGCGGCCTCCTCGCGGCTGGCGCGAAGCTCGGAAGAGAGGTACTCCTCGGTGTCCTCCTGGAGCCGATCGTCGTACACGGCCTCGTCCTCGGCCGCGATCTCGGCGGCCTCGCGCTGCATGTCTTCTAAGAAATTCATGCGTGTGCCCCTCCAAACAGCGACGCGGTCTGTGTCCGCGACGCCCCGTTGATGATCAGCACCTCCGGCGCCACCGCCGACACCGACCGGTCACGCTGCCCCTGGTTCACCAGCGCCTTGTTCATCGCGCAGTCCACGAACGTCCACCCGGCGTAGAGCTCACGCACCAGCGGGTGGTCGTAGTAGCTGATCACCACCCGCGTGCGCGTGAACCGCGACGCCAGCCCCGCGAGCCGCGCGTGGTCGTCGTCCGCGAAGTCGTGCAGGTACTTCGCGCCCTTGGTCACGTACGGCGGATCGATGTAGATCGCGTTGGCCGCGTCGTCCTGGATCTGCTCGACCATCTCGAACAGATCACGGCTGGTGATCATGACCCGGGCCAGCCGCTTCCGCCACCAGTTGATCGACCGCGCGGCCGTGCACCACCGCTGCCCCGGCGAGCCGCCCCCGTGTGTGTACCGCATGGCGAAGTTCTGATTGGTTGAGCACGTGCCCGCGGTCCCGTTGCGGCCCATCCACGAGACGATGAAGTAGTCGTACGCGCGATCGAGGTCTGGCCCCTCGAAACCCTCGCCGGCATCCCACCGCGCCCTGCTCCGGGCCTTGGCCTCCTCGTACAGATCCTCATGCACGAGCGTCCGCCGGCACATCCGGTACAGCTTGGGGCCCTGCGTTTCGTCCTTGATGACGCGTGCCAGGTTGATCAGGTCCCCGTTGAGGTCGTTGACCGTCTCCATCGCCGCCAGCGGCTTGTGCCCGAGCACGGCCATCGACCCGCAGCACGGCTCGAAGTACGCGCGGTGCGGCCCGATCTCCTCAGCGATCCGAGGGCCCAGCACCCCCTTGGCCCCGAAGTATGGAACGAGTCTTGTTGCGTGCTTCACGGCTTCTCCCCGGTGTGCTCGTCCCGCTTCTTCTGCGCGTAGCACAACCACGCGAAGCTCGCGAAGATCCAGAGCGTGAGCAGCACCGCGCGGACGGGGGGGTATGTGATGATCTCGAGGATGGGTTTCACGCTCCCCCCTTTGCCCTGTGTCGCAGGGCAGTCCGGTTGATGGTCAGGCGTCGCGCCTGACGCCATCCCGGTTTGGATTCAACAAGCCCCGCTCGGACCAGCACCTGAATCGCGCGG
>Ga0160421_1000090_pt1 | contig 56394 bp, 57 predicted proteins | sample TAMARWmetagpilot_FD_108195 | JGI IMG/M metagenome (GOLD analysis project Ga0160421, IMG submission 108195) | Phycosphere-associated microbial communities from TAMU algal ponds, Corpus Christi, Texas, USA - TAMU ARW-7 10/27 metagenome pilot | ecosystem: Engineered > Artificial ecosystem >... | reverse complement strand
TTGCTCAACAATAGATAATTTAAAGCCTAATGTATAATCTCGCTGAGTACGCTTAACGTCTTTAGTTTTAGTGGTTTTCATAAAATAAGTCCTAAATGTGTAAACAGATTTCAGGACAAGACACTAGTTAGAATAGTTAAGCCGCTTGTTTCAACAAGCGGCTTTTTTTGTTTTTAAATAAATCGTTCATTCTTAATAACAAATAACACTTATTTGATCTAACTAAATATTATATTCATGCTGATGTGTAATACTGGAATTAACGTTTATGGTTAGGCCTAACTTGCCTTACTCATTTATAAATCAATTTAAAAGTAGCCTGGTGACAACATGATCAAAAATAAGCACAGCAACCTTTTTAAACTCGTTGCACTTGCTCTTACAAGTGCATTTGCAAGTACCCAGCTTAACGCTGAGCCACAGCACGACGAACAACATAAAGGGCCTCCTAAACTTTCTGCAAAAGATGCCGCTTTAAGCAAAATAATACAAGGTCGCCTCGGTGATACCAGCACGCTAATGGGGACTATTGCAATTCCAGCATCGGTTGATACTTGTGGTGATGATCCGGGTGTTACACGTTTACTATGCTTAATTGACCTGCTCAAATCGGGTGTTAGTGATAAAAACTTAGCGCATATGCAATTAGATTATTCATTAGAACAAGCAAAAAACTGGAGTAACTTACCGGCTGGCGCTTTTCCTGCAAGGCCGGGTGTGTTTTAGGCGAGCTTAAGGTAGAGCAGCGCGGCGTTGTTAAAGCTATTTTAATGGAAGCCGCAGGTCTTAAAGATAACGAAGGCTTTGATGAAATGCTACAAACACTAAATGCTGATGACTATATTGGTACAATTAGTGATGACTATAAAGCAGGTTACTCATCGTTTAATTCTAAACTTGCTTTTTTAGGCACCCCCGCAAAAACAGGTACTTGGCAGCTTTATTATGGCGGCCATCATTTTGCGTTTTCAAACACCTATAGTGATGGCAAATTAATTGGTGCAACTCCGTCTTTTAGAGGGATAGAGCCATTTCATCCATTTGATATGAATGGTAAAACAAACGCCCCTTTACTCCAAGAAAGAGATACCTTTGCAGCGTTTCTTAAAAGCTTAACCCCTGCACAGCAAAAAGCAACCACGCTTGAAGGCACATACAGAGACATAATTGCAGGCCCACAAGCTGACGACGCCATACCAACCGAGCAAGAAGGCTTAAGCGTAAGTAAGCTTAACCACACACAAAAAGCATTACTAATGAAAGCAATAGCCACCTACGTAGAAGATTTAAATGCCACAGACGCCAAAAAGTACATGAATAAGTACGCCTCAGAAATGCCCGATACCGTTATTGGTTTTTCAGGCACAACCGCATTAAATAGCGAAGATGATTACGTAAGAGTAGACGGCCCTTCTATTTGGATTGAATTTTCGTTGCAATCAAATAAATCAACTAACGAAGAGGGCAATCACCCACACTCTGTATGGCGAGATAAAACCGATGACTACGGCGGCCAAGCACAATGATTAAAAACCCTATAATGCGAGTCTTTGCACTCGCCTTATGTGTTTTACTAAGCACTAAATTTGCTAATGCACATGCTCTGCCAGGCAGTGAGCTAACATTAACTGAGCAGCCAAATAATACGCTGAGTTTAAAGTTAAGCTTTGCCCTTGAAGATTTAATTATAGCCGCGCCGTCACTCTCTTCTCTTGATGGCGCACAAATAGATCAGCCTTTACACGCCAAAGTACTTAATAAACTAAACAATTATTTACACAGCCATATGGCATTGCTAAACGATGCTCAAGCTTTGCCAATTACGCTTAACCATGCTGAGGTTAATTTAGTGCATAACTCTCACGTTGGGTTTTATCGCTCCGTGCTTATTGAGCTTTCAGCACCACTTAATAACCAGAGTGAACTATTCCCCATAAGCTTGCATTACGATGTAATTATGCATGAAGTACGTAATCATAGAGCAATTGTTTACTGGCAAAAAAGCGATAGCTCTTTAGTAAAACTAGCCATTTTTAGTTACAAAAAACCACAAGGTGAGCCTGTCTTTTATGTATTAGAGAAGCAGTAAACACAAAGCCTTTAGCTAGTTAATTATTAAAACTCAACTATTTTTGGAGGCTAAATTAAAGCGCTATTTGTTAATTTTGATTAGCCTGATATGCAGCAGGCTTATTAAATTCAGTACTCTGTAAAATTTGTACTTCGTTTCAGAGTTCATATTTAAGATAGGTGTTTGTTATATTTCTTTATAGACGTAATAACGAAATAGCAAAGCTTGAAATAATGCCGCGAAACCAAGTAATAATGAACCTTCATATAATAAAGACGGAAGAACAAATGCCATAGGTAAAGCTGCATAATATAAATAAGAGCGATTCGTGTATTTGCTTATAAAATAATGAAGTGGAAATCCAATTACTAACCACCCAACAATAGAGATAAGTAAATAAACACTCATATATAATAAAAATGTAACAACCAAACCTAATAGGCCGTTTACTGATAATGGTACTAAACCTGCGAATATAGCCCAAACAGCAATACCTATTCCCACAAATAAGAGGCTTTTGAGTATTGCTTCATCCAAGCTACCAAGACTCAACTTTTATCCTTAACAAAATTTAGTATGGGTGTCTTTTTAATTCTCACTAAAAATTTTTCAATTAATCCCGGGGATTTCTTAACTTCATAATCAGTTGATCATAGTTTTTACTTTTCGGCACAATACTTAATTCACCGTCGGCCTCGAAAACCACCGCCATAACTGTGCTTAAATCACCAAAACCGGCTTTTCGAACACTCGCTTCCACTTCGGTGCTGGTGAGACGAGTGTCTTTCATAGCAGCCTCTATATATTCACCGTCGAAAAAAACTAATTGTGGAGAAGTTTTGACTACTTTGTCGAACGTCGAAAAATGGGCGCTGATCCAAGTGAGTAAATATTGTAAAAAGAGGAGTAGGCTTACCGCGACTAAAACCTCAACTATAACCACGTCTTTCAATAAGATAGCAGAACCCAAGATGGAGCCTGCTGCTACGGTGATTATCCAGTCAAAGTTGTTCATTTTAGCAAATGAGCGTTTACCTAATAAATGCGTCGCTAGGATTAAAAAGGGATAAATAATCAAGGTTGTGGTAACAATGCGCACTATTTCACTCCACGATTCAAAAAACATATTTCCCTCTGCTTAAGGTGCTGAATATACTAAGAATCATATAAACTAAACAGCCACCTGAATCACACAAACTAGGCAGTCACCTTAATAAAACAAACAACACTGTGCAACTAAATCTGCCATACAGACTCAGGGTTTATCTTTTATTGCAGGGTCTCTTTACGAATAATTTTTAATTTATGTCAGGGCATCAAATTATAATGGGACCTAACAAATTATGATGGGACCCACTTTATTTAGCCTATTAGAATCTAGGCTTTTTAAAGAGGAAAGTTTAAGGTGGGTGTCTAGTTTAATACGGTGTCTAGTTTAATTCTTGGTGTGCACTGCGAAATAACCAACACAAATTAAGCTGCCACTTTAAATTAATAGCTAAGCTTTACTAGTCGTCCACCTAAGGGCATGTTGCTATAAATAGATTAACCACTTACCTTTATACGCTTGCCTGTAGAGTATATTATATCTTTGCTTGGACATGAATATTTTGGTGTTATGGTTGAACAAGGTTGATTTGGTTTATCAAAACAGAAATCAAACCGAGTTTGCGTTTTAACTGGATGAGTAATGATATTTTTTGGTAATTCTGACCACTTCCAGTTTTTAATTACATCTTCAGCCGCTTTAGAAAAGTGCTTATTTGTCGAAGCTATAACAGTTATGTCTTTTACTTCATTTTGTGGTGTGATTACATACTCAATGGTGGCGCAACCTTCAATAGACTTCATTACAGCCTGTTTGGGATACCTAGCTGGAAACCGATTTAATTGACTCCATTTTGAAGATTGTATTTCGTTGTGAGTAATTGATAAGTGCGAATACTCTTTATCTACTTCCGTTGATGCACAGCCACCAATAATAAGAGTAGTGATTAGAATGCCAATATTCTTTTTCATAACCGAAACTTCCTTTTATTTATAACGCCGCGTTAAGGGGTGAACAACGCAATGCCACCTAACTTAAACTATTCTGCCATAAACACAAAAACTGAACTATGAGCTAAAACCGCCAAGCGTTGAGAATGATCTTCACCCGATAAAGTGGACACCGTCCACGTTTCAATTAACTGCCGATTCAAACTCGGCAGGTGATTTATATCCTAAACTCGAATGCAATCGCTGTCTATTGTAAAAATAATTTAGGTAAACCTTTAATTTTGATAATAGTTTACCGCTGCTCTCAAATTTATTTCCTCGAATTAAATCTGCTTTAAGCGAATGAAAGAACGACTCGACTTCTGCGTTGTCAGTACAACACCCAGGCCTATTCATACTGGCTTTGATGTTTTTGCTAGCCAAATACTTTTGTACAACGTGAGCACGGTATTCTGCGCCTCGGTCAGTGTGAAATAATACACTTTCTGTTGGCTGTCGTTTTTTTATCGCAAGCCTTAGCGCCTTTAACGTAAGCTCCGTTGTTTTGTTTTTACCAAACGCCCAGCCGATTACCCGTCGTGAATATAAGTCGATAACCACGGCAAGGTAATGCCAACGAGCACCGACTTTTAAATACTTAATATCGCCAGACCATTGTTGGTTGATTGCCGTGGCCTTTTCACTATCTTTGCGTTTATTTTCTATCTCTTTATAAAAGAACTTAACCTTCGCCGGTTTACTGTAAGTCTTAAGCGCCCTAGCTCTTAAACCGTTTTCTCGCATTAAGCGGGCAACACGTTTTTGGCTTGTGTTTACACCTTCTTTTTTTAGCGCATGAAATACGCGTGGGCTACCATAGGTTTGATGATTTACATTGAAGACGTGTTTTATCTTCAACAACAAATTAGCATCTGACAGCGCTCTAGCTGACACTGTGCGCTCACGCCAAGCATAAAACCCACTACGCGACACATTAAGCCAAGAACACAAGTATTTGACACCTAAGACTTGTCCGAACTTTTGGATGAATCCAAATCGTTCTGATGTACTTCCGCCAGATACCGTTGCCACTTTTTTAGCAGGTCATTCTCCTGCTTAAGACGCTCATTTTCTTTCTTAAGCTTTTGAATGTTATCCAGCTCTTTTTTTGTTGGGAGTTTACTCATTGTTTTGTTGTTGCTTTGATAGCGCGGCGCGTTTTTAAACTTGCCTTCTCGATACTCTTTTCGCCAACGACTAAGCATTAACGGATGAATATCTAGCGCCTCGGCAACGTCCTTTGACATGACATCGTCTCGTAAGCTTAGTTCGACTGCTTTGATTTTGAAATTAACGGGGTAAAACCATGTCTTCTAGGTTGGGTATATCTAGGCATTTTAGCCTCCTCAAAGTGATGAGAAGGTGTCCACTAAAACGGGTGAGGAGCATGGTTCCGTTTAAGCAACTTGTTATATTTTGTTACACTGGCTCTTTGTGAAATTTATTAATGAATTTAAATACTCACTTTCGTATGGAACTGTATCTTCAAACATATCAGCTAATTCTACATTCAGAAGAGGATGAGAAATGTCGGGGATTTTCAATGACTTTCTCTCTCTCAGCTTATAAACACTCAAAATTTCTACTGGAAAATAATACTCTAAGGACATATTTTCAAAATCATAATAACGATTATTGTTAAAGCTATCCTGTCTACATTGATGTGTATGCCGGTCGCAAAGTTCATAAATTTTGTCTATAAAATTTTCACTGCAATCCCCATCCCAATTTTCTATAACTTCATTTAATAGAGGGACATCATAGGCACACTTAATATCTTTTTCCGCTTGAATATCAGGTAGACCATCAAATGAATTCATCAATCTAATAAGAAAGTGCTGGGTTCTTCTTCTTCCAAACTTATCAAAACCATCATTTACCATTTCATTTTCTAGCGAAAAATTTATGCTATCTCGAAGAGATCTAGCATAGTCTAGCCAGCCTAAAGTTATACAAAAACCAATTGTAATTCCTACATCTCTCAGGTGACATGTTAATTTTTGTTTTCTTTCTCCATTTGTATATTCTTTTAATGCAATTTCTTGTAAAACCAATTCCATTCGAGTGGACCAATAACGATATGCTATAGCTTCTCGAAATACGTCCTTCCATTCATTATTGCCTTCAAAACACAACACATACGAATCTAGAATTCTCCTCGTTGAATACCTGCTTAAATCCCCTTTTAGATTAATCCAAGTATATGGTTTTGGATCATATTCACAGCCAAATTTTTTACTTTGTTCTTCGTTAAGGTGGCTAAAACTAAATATTTCTCCGTTTGCACATTTATCAAGCCTAAATTTTTCTTCGGAGTAATCAACACCCCAGTTTACAATGTTCTTCTTGTATGTTGATAATTTCGGAAAACGTTTATAAATACCAGTAGTTCCATCTTTCAATTCATTCGGCTTGTACAAGATTACGCTCCAAAATATAACTTTTAAATAAGGGGCGCTGGCATGTGGGGCATAATGGCGAAGCCGCCCCGCATGTATGCGTCCCAGCGAACGTAGTGAGTGACTTAATTTTTTTGTTATTTTTTTGTTATATGCTTTTTGAGCAGCCATTTACAACCAATAATTGATTAAAGTATCTCACTAGTTGCCAGTGTTTTTTTGGGGCACTGTCTAAATGCCCCATACTTGAAATACTAACGTTATTAATTTCGACCGATAGTTTAAATACTACGCCGTCCATTTTACCTTCCGACAAATACGTTGGCTCCCAGCTAATGATACCTGCCTCTTTGAAAAACTCTAATGAGTGAGCAAGCGTATCTTCTGAAATTACACTAGAACAAAGAACTGATTCACTTCCACCTTTGATAGCGATAAGTTTTAGCGAGCTTTCAGAATAAGTAAGTAGCGATTTATCCCGATAAGAACCAAGCTCATAGGTAACTTGATCTGCTCGTGTAAGGTACGACGAGCAAGCCAAGATAAAAAGAAGAAGCAATCTTTGCATAGGCATATAACGCCCCACTTAGGGGCAAATACAGGTAGGCTAAAATTGGAGCGAAGCGACTGAGCCTACGTGTATTTGTCCCAGCCCGCTTGCGGGCGACTACAGTGGTTTGTTAGAAGACGATGTTTCTACTACCTTTGGTTGTTCAAAAGCTAAAACCGAAACACACTCGTTTAAACCAATAATTAGATATTCCCTCGGCTGATATAGCTTACCCGTAATGAAGTGTTCTCTAGTGTTTTCCAGTGCATTCCAGCCACCGTCGATCACTTCAAAACACCAACCAGTTTTTAAGTTACATTCACTCCAAAACTCGCCTAAATCACCTTCATCAAGCACTCTGAAACCGTAAATAGCATCGAAATGAACTTTTATGCTCCAACTCTTCGATTTAACAGCAATGTTTAAGCATTCTTTGTCGAATGTAATTTCATCAATGTCTAATGTAGCGTCTGATTCGAAATCAGTCTCTACTTTTACAACCTTAGGCTCATAAATCATCGCTAGTCTTCTAACTTTTAAATAAGGGGCGTAAACATGTGGGCTAAAATCCGAGCGAAGTGAGCAGCCCACATGTTTGCGTCCCAGCCCGCGCAGCGGGCGAACTTAATTTTTTTGTTATGTTTCAAACCTATGAAGCATAAATGAATAGTTCTTTTTTAATGTAATCCGTTTTATCGCGTTGCGAGCTTTAGGCTGATATTCGCGCCAATCCAAATGATTGTCTATGAGAATAATTTTCGATATGCCAAATCGCTTTAAATCATCTAAGCTGTAATCCCATCCTATTAAATCTTTGCCAAAAAGAGATTTTAATTTATCCCACATGGTCATTTCATTATGTCCGTACACAGTAATTAGATTGTCTACTCCTATTCTATGATAAAAAGCAGCTTCTCTTTTTCTCATTTTGGGTAAATAGCTAGAATAAAATGATTCGTCAGAATCTGTGGTATCCCACTGCTTCTGCCAAGCACTTCCGTGCCACATTAAAATTGTGTCTTTATGCAAGTATTTTATATTACCAGCGGGTAAAACATAGTTTGCACACGAGGATAAGCAGAGATTTTTTATTTCGATATTTAGCTTATTGCTGTGTATCCACTCACCGAGATCCATCCCTGCACCAATTTCTCCACCTGAACTTGAAACAATAAGTTTTTTTGGCTTTTCCTTCGACTTTTCAAATACTTGAAAAACCGCTAAGTTCGAAGACTTAGTTATCGACCCTTCATATACTAAAACGTCATTTTGGATGCCTACAAAGAAATTGCTTTCTACATCATTTTTTTCAGCATCCAACGACGTGCAGGCTACACTCCCTAAAAGAACAAATATAAAGAGAAATTTCATCTGGCATCCACTCGAAACATAACGCTCGCCTAAGCGGCGAATAAACAATGGGTTAAACTTATTGAGCGCAGCGACAATAACCCATTGTTAATTGTCCGATGCGAGCTTGCGAGCCTTAAGGCTCTTGTTATACGTTTTCTTTATGCGCAGACCTGTAGCCAACTAAGTAAAATAGTCCAACTAAAAGCCAAACAATACCAACATAAAGCACTACATCTGTTACTTTGTCGGGTTTTCGTAGCCAAAGTTGGGTCGGTAGCAGACCACGGATAATGCAAAGAGTGGCAATAGTATATATACCTAACTTTAATAATGGGAGTTTACGAATTATACGCGCTCCTGATAACGCATAGCAGCCAAGGGTTATGAAAAGAATTGCGCCAATAGTAGCACTTATAGGGGCAACGATTGTTCCTGCTGTGCTGACTCTACAATAAATTTAGGTGCCATTTGAGCTGAATAACATTCAGGCCCAAAGAATATACATGAAAAATGTGCGAGTGCAGTGCCAAAAGCGATTATTGCAGCTAAAAATAAAAGAGTTATTCCATATTTTGACTTCACGCTGATCTCCCTTCAAACGTATAACGCCCAGCTCAGCGGGCAATTGAAGCGCAGCGTAAATTGTTCCGCTGCAGCTGATTGTTATGCTACCCCCAATAAACGGCGGTATGGCTTAAACCTTGCTCTCCATCAGGCAACTATTAAAAAGGAGATAGTCATGCAGGTTAATAGTGTTTTTCAGACAACAACGGCAACACCTATCAATAAAGGCGGCAACAATTTGCCGCCTAGCAAGACAGAGAAGGCTGTTGAGCCACAGAAAACAACCCCATTAAGAGATTTGGCTCAAACTATTGACCCAACCAACATGTCTCGGAACGAAGCCCGCGCAATGGCAAATGCACTTATGAAATCTGGGGACGCGGACCTCTCCTCCGTATTCTTTTCACATAGCGTGGTGTTAATTCCCACTGGAAACGGTACGTTTCGGAACCCCACCGAGTCAGACCCTATTATGAACGAAAAATTTAATATGTTTGATGCGATACGGGGAAATATAGAATTTAATAAATCCAAAGGACTTTCAAATGAAAATAATCTATCTGCACTCTCATTTTTAGAAAAATTTGAGATTATGGGAGGCTCTCCAAAAATTGATACACATGCATAACAACTTTGTCTACGACATTTGTCGTTTTATAAACCGACAAATGTCCCTATATTACGATGCTTTTATCTTAGCCAGCAAATAACCACCTGTAAACAATTAGTTAACTACAAAGAAATCTCCGTTAATGCTGTAACACACCAAAATGGGGGAGATCAGTAATATCCGACAATGCATAAATCACTGCACATTTTTAGAGCAACTTTTATAAAAAATTAATATTGTAAAATCGTTTTTTGACGCAGGTAATGAGTTATTAAAACGCTTAGGTTTTAACGGTTTGAATACCGCTGGTATTGTACTTATATATTACAACACGCTTAAAGTAGCCTTGTGAGCACTGTGAATAAAAAAGCGCTGCAAATATGCAGCGCCCTCATTACTTAATGGTTGTTGTGTTTAAGTTTGAGCTGCTTTATTAAAAAAAGCCGAGCGGATCTTCGCTATAACTCACTAATAAATTTTTAGTTTGTTGGTAGTGATCGAGTGCGAGTTTGTGCGTTTCGCGCCCTATTCCTGATTTTTTATACCCACCAAATGCAGCATGTGCTGGGTACATGTGGTAACAGTTGGTCCACACCCGGCCAGCTTCAATTTTACGCCCCATGGTATAAGCACGGTTCATGTTTCGGCTCCACACCCCTGCGCCTAAGCCAAATTCTGAGCTGTTGGCAAGTTCGAGTGCTTCAGCTTCATCTTTAAAGGTCGACATAGAAATAACAGGGCCAAAAATTTCTTCTTGGAACACACGCATGTCGTTTGTACCTTTAAGCAGTGTAGGTTGTATGTAATAACCACCGTTTAAATCGTCATTTAGCTGCTCTACGTTTCCGCCGGTGAGTACTTCAGCGCCTTCTTTTTTACCTATGTCTATGTAACTAAGTATTTTATCAAACTGTGCTTTTGAAGCTTGAGCGCCCACCATGGTTTCGCTGTCGAGTGGGTTACCACGTTTAATTTGTTGGGTACGTTCGAGTATGCGCTCAATAAATTGCTCGTATATATCTTCTTGAATAAACAATCTTGATGGACATGTACATACTTCGCCCTGGTTAAAGTAAGCAAGTACGGCGCCTTCTATGGCTTTTGATAAAAACGCGTCGTCTTTTTCCATTACATCATTAAAAAATATATTGGGCGATTTACCGCCAAGCTCTACCGTTGAAGGAATAATGTTTTCAGCAGCACATTTTAAAATATGTGAGCCAACAGGTGTAGAGCCTGTAAATGCAATTTTAGCGATACGTTTACTTGTGGCCAGTGCTTCGCCTGCTTCTTTACCAAACCCATTTACAATATTGAGCACGCCTGCAGGCAGTAAATCACCAATAATTTCCATTAAAACTAAAATAGATGCTGGAGTTTGTTCGGCTGGTTTTAGTACCACACAGTTACCTGCAGCAAGAGCTGGGGCAAGTTTCCATGCGGCCATTAAAATAGGGAAGTTCCACGGAATAATTTGCCCAACCACACCTAACGGTTCGTGAAAATGATACGCCACCGTGGTTTCGTCAATTTCGCCAATACTGCCATCTTGCGAGCGCAGGCACCCTGCAAAGTAGCGAAAATGATCGGCCGCGAGCGGAATATCAGCCGCGAGTGTTTCACGAATGGCTTTACCGTTATCCCATGTTTCGGCAACAGCTAGTAGCTCTAGGTTTTGCTCAATTCGGTCGGCTATTTTTAGCAGTATATTACTGCGCTCGGTCACCGAGGTTGTGCCCCACTGCTCTCGCACTGCATGCGCTTTGTCGAGTGCTAGGTTTATATCGTCTTTGTCGGAGCGAGGTATTTGGCAAAATACCTTACCATTTACTGGGCTTATATTATCAAAGTATTGGCCGTTTACAGGTTTTACCCACTCTCCGCCAATGTAATTACCGTATTGTTGTTTAAAATTTACGAGTGCGCCGTCGCTACCTGGATTTGCATATATCATGTGTGTGCTCTCTTTATTGTTGTTAGCTAAAGGTCGAACATTTATATAAAACAAAATGCTTTATATTTAGTTTGACATTAGCCTAACGAGCACCTAAAAACTTGATTAGCTGTCCACAAAAGTTGTCTGTGAGTCCACACTAATAAAAATTTAAAGGATTGATATGCACACATCTCAGTTAAACAAAAAACGCCAACAACTTGATGTTTTAATAGAAAATAAAGTGACATTTGCAGCAGATAACAGCGAGTTGAGCATTTACGACACGTACCAACGCGCACAAAAGGTGGCACTGCATTCAAAGGAGTTACTGTTTTGTGCCATGCTCAGCGGTAAAAAAGTAATGCACGTAGAAAGTAGCCAATACCATAAAGCATTTTTACCCCACGAGTCGTTTGTATTAGCGCCAGAGCAAGGTGTATTAATTGATTTTCCACAGGCATCAATGCACGCCCCAACCACATGTTTAGCAATTGAAATAAGCAAAGATAAAATAAACGCTGTGGCAAATGCGCTTAACATGCAGCAAAGCTTTGCACACGATGGCGGCTTATTCGAGTATGTTCCACAATTGGTACACAGCCAACATAATAGCCAAACACAGCAATTATTAGAGCGCATGGTGCATTTATTTAGCGAACAAGGCGCACAGCGACATTACTTAATTGACTTGTCGTTAAACGAATTGATCGCCCGGTTGTTACAACAACAAAGTCGCGACTTATTACTCGCTAATAGCGATAAACCACGCCTTAAAACAAAAATAAGCGATGCACTGCTTTATATTGAAGAGCACTTAAACGAAACGCTCGACATAAATACCTTGTGTAAAATAGCCTGCATGAGCCGCAGTAAGTTTTATCAGCAGTTTAAACTGGCATTTGGCACTACCCCAGCCCTTTGGCAGCAACAATTAAGACTTAAAAAAGCGCGCAATCAATTACTGCAAGGCCATGCAATTAGCCAAGTCTGCTTTGATGTTGGGTTTAATAGCGCGAGCCACTTTAGTCGTGTATTTAAACAAACCTTTGGTATTGCGCCTAAAGAGTGCCGGCATTAAGGGTAAAACCTTATTTTTTACTTTGCTAACGCCCTGAATATGTTAGTTTATTAACATGAGTATTGAGTAAAGAATTGGTATGAGTAAGCAAACCCGCTGGACCCTAAAAAGTATTGCTAAAGAGTTAGGTGTATCTAACGCAACAGTCTCTAATGCGTTTAACCGCCCTGATCAGCTATCGGCTAAACGCCGAGACGATATTCTTGCAGCGTGCAAAACCTTGGGCTATTACGGGCCCAATAAAGCCGCGCAATCGCTTCGCAGTGGTACATTTAACATTGTGGCGTTAGTGCTGCCCGATAGTGTGGAATATATGGTGTCGGACCCTGTGGCCAGTAGCTTTATGCGGGGTGTAACCTCGGTGCTTGAAAAAAACGGCATTAATGTTTTATTGTTTTCTGGTAATAGCGATAACCTTAACAGTGTGGTCGACTTTGTAGATGGCTTTATTTGTTATGGCCGCCCTCGAAATAACGCATTAGTAGAGCAGTTAAAAACGGTCTCTAAACATGTGGTAACTATTGATTTTGATATAGCCCGCAATGCCTCAGTAAATATTAATAACGAGCAAGCAAGTTACGAAATAGCCAAGCATGTTTTAAAAAATCAAAGCGATAAAGTCGCTATTTTAGGCTTAAGATTACTTGATGAAAACGTATTGTGCCGCGTATATGAGCATCACGAATTTGAAACAGGGCAATCTATTTCGCACCAACGTTTACGGGGTTATCAACGTGCTTTAAGTGAGGCAAATATAACCGTAGCTGATGACCGCATTTGGAATATACCTGAGAGCAGCGAGCGTTTTGCTAACATTGCCGCTAAAGAGGTGTTAAGTGCCTCCCCTCGCCCTAACGTTATAATTTGTATGAGTGATTTAATTGCCCTTGCCACCATGCGAGAAGCGATAAAACAAGGCATAAAAATAGGTGAAGAACTGCGTATTGTCGGCTTTGATGGAATAGATGAAGCCGCTCGTTTTGTGCCGCGACTAACCACTATTCATCAAAACAGCCAAGAAAAAGGCGTAATGGCCGCCGAACTATTTATATCTAAAGAAGAAAAAATATGTGATGTAAGTTACGAGCTAGATATTGGCGCAAGTGGTTAATAGGTTATGTTAAAAAAGACTGGGTAAACAAAAGCCAAGCTCAAGAGCTTGGCTTTTATGTTTTAATAGCCTGTTAGGCTAACAATGCGTTTAAACTTATCGTTGTTTCTTCATCACCATTTACTTGGGTAATAAGTGCATCTCGCGTTTTAAAATTAACACTTAATGCAATAGACTTATCTTCAAGTTGCCACGTTAAACAACATATTCCCTGTGTACCGTGAGCACTAAACTCTCCTGCAAAAGCGGGGTGTTCATTACGTAATTTAATGAGCTCTATTAAACCTTTTACTACAGGTTTATTGAGTGCGTGCTCAATTGTTTCACTATTTAAATACGGACGGTTAATATCACGGCCCACATTGGTACGCGCAAGTAAATCCATATCGTTTTCGCAGGCAAATAAACCACCGTAGTACACTTGCGGGACACCGGGGGCAAAAAACTGTATGGCACGCGAAATCAAATAATCTAAATCGTTAGCGCCTAATGCATTGTAATACGTGCAATTTACTTGGTATAAATCAACGTTACTGGCAGCAGCACCTGTAGCTTGGCGGCTTTGGTTGTTACTGTTGGCATGCATGGTTTCTACAAGGGTATCTATTTGCTGTGCATTTAATAGCCCTGGCTTGTCGCCCATTGGGCCAGCATCAATAATGCCTATGCCGTCGTGTGTATCAAGTACCGTTAAACAGTTGCGTGGTGAAATTTGTAACCATTTAAGTAATGCATCTACATCGTTATTAAATAAGCTATGTAAAATAAGCGGCGGTAATGCAAAGTCGTAAACCATGTTTACACGCTTTGCTACTTCTACTTGTGTTTGGTAGTGGCTATGAATTTCAGCAATGGTTTCCATGCCAAGCTCGTTTGCTTGCTTTGACAAGTTATCTAGGTAGCCAAAGGTTTCGTCTAGCATAAAACAGTTAGTACCGGCTTGTTTAATTGCGTAACCCGCTGCATCTAAACGAATAATATTTACGTTATTTTCAGAAAACTTAGTTAATACGTTATTTAAATACGCAATACCCGCTTCAACTTTTACGTTTATATCAATTTGGTTATCGGTAAACGTGGTCCAAAAGTCATACGTTTGACCATCGCCACACTGCATTGGCGTAAAACAGCTACCGGGGCGCGGGCGATAAATTGCTTGTTGCTCAGCTTCGCTCATACCATTTGGAAAAACGTCTTCTTTTGTTAAAAACAAATCCCAAAATTCTGATTGCTTGCCTTTAGCTAGCACATCTTGAAACTGATAAGACTGCGCCGATACATGGTTAACGATTAAATCAGCCATTAGATCATGGTTTTCACCCAGTGCTTGAATATCAGCCCATGTACCAATGCGAGAATCTACTTCGCTGTGATCAATCGGGTCAAAGCCCGCATCGCTTCCATCAATAGGATTATAAAAAGGTAAAAGGTGCACACCACCAAATACGCCCTTCAGAGGACCTTTTAACAATGTTGTAAGTGCGTTTATATCTTGACCTGTGATTCGATCAGCGTATGTGATCAATTGAACTTTATTCTTCATCATGTGTGATTACCAAGTTGAAACTTAATCGATTAAGATATATCTTTAACTAGCACGTACAATTTTACAAGTAATTTTTAAATATTTTACATACAAAAGTTGTGGCAAAGGTAATACTAACTAGAGTAAGTGATTGAGTTATTACTATAACTTGAGCCACAACGAGGAAAAATCACATGACGAATTTACACACACACTCGCAAAGCGACCCAATGCAGCGCATACGAATACTCACTTACATGATGTTTTTTATGTTTGCGATGACCTCAGATGCAGTAGGTATGATCATCCCTGAACTAATCACAGAGTTTGGTTTAAGTATGACCCAAGCCAGTGCTTTTCATTATGCACCTATGGCACTCATTGCCTTTAGTGGCTTGTTTTTAGGCTTTTTAGCCGACAGCCTAGGCCGTAAACAAACCATAATGCTGGGCTTACTTATTTTTTCGCTCAGCTGCTTTTTGTTTGCCTTTAGCAATAGCTTTTCGGTGTTTTTAATTTTGCTGTGCTGTATAGGGCTTGCCATTGGTTTATTTAAAACCGGCGCACTAGCGCTACTTGGCGATATATCTGCAAGTAACGCAGAGCACACTAAAACCATGAACAAAGTAGAAGGCTTTTTTGGTATTGGTGCCATCGTTGGCCCTGCGCTGGTAGGCGTACTGCTTACTCAAAACGTGAGCTGGACTTACCTGTACATTATTGCCGGCGTTATGTGTTTAATTTTAGCGTTAATGGCATGGCGCGCCGACTACCCAAGTGTTGTTAAAAGCACAGAAAAGCCCGCTTCACTTGCCACCACCATGAAAATGATTAAAAACCCGTACGCACTTGGTTTTTCGTTGGCTATTGCATTATATGTGGCTACCGAGGTTGCTATTTACGTGTGGATGCCAACACTTTTAAAAGATTACACAGGCTCGTGGCCTCTACTTGCAACCTACGCACTTACACTATTTTTTGTATTACGTGCTGCTGGGCGCTTTATTGCTGTATGGCTTTTAAATCACTTTAGCTGGCAAGGGGTTATGGCTTATTTAAGTTTAGGCATCGCACTGTGTTATGTAGGCACTTTGGTAGGCGGTGTTGATTGGGCGGTAGGCTTGCTTCCGCTTTCGGGTTTATTTATGTCGATGGTTTACCCTACTTTAAACTCTAAAGGTATATCGTGCTTTCCTGTTGCACAACATGGTGCAGTAGCGGGTGTTATTTTATTTTTTACCGCGCTTTCGGCCGCACTTGCGCCTTTATTTATGGGCATGATAAGTGATTACTTTGGCCACGTACGCTACGGTTTTTACTTAGCTACCGGCTTTGCTGTGATCTTATTTTTAGCCATGCTTTATAACTTTTACCGCGACCCTGCGGCAAAAGCATTAACTAAAAATGCATAAATGGCTGCTCAAGCCAGAATAAAAATACCTTTAAAATCAATATAAAAACAAAAAAAGTGCAAATTACACACAAAAATAATTTGCATATTGTAAAAACTTTGTTATTTTTACTTAATCGATTAAGTAAAAATAACAAACTCACACAACACAATGAGGCGTTAACATGACAACACACCACACACCTTTATATTTAATCAGTGCCTTAGCACTTGCAGTAAGTCAAGGCGTTCATGCACAAGACGAGCAAGAAACCAAAGTGCAAGCTAAGCAAGGGCTTGAAACAATTGTTGTTACCGGTGTACCTCGCCGCACAACTATTATGGCATCGAGCTCATCAGTAAGCAGTTTATCGCTTGAGCAAGTTGAGGTATCAACGCCACGCTCAACGGCTGAAGCATTTAGAATTATTCCGGGTGTTCGCGCTGAATCAACAGGCGGTGAAGGTAATGCAAATATTGCAGTGCGTGGCTTACCTGTAGCATCGGGTGGCGCTAAGTTTTTACAACTGCAAGAAGATGGTCTGCCTGTAATGCAGTTTGGTGATGTTGCCTTTGGTAACGCCGATATTTTTATGCGCCTTGATAACACAGTGCAAACAATCGAATCAATTCGCGGTGGCTCAGCCTCTACATCAGCCAGTAATGCACCTGGCGGCATAATTAACTTTATTTCTAAAAACGGCGAAAACGAATCGGGTAGCGTATCTACTACTGTTGGCCTAGATTACGACAGTGTACGCACCGACTTTGAATACGGCACCTATTTAACCGACAGCGTGCGTTTTCATGTAGGTGGCTTTGTACGCCAAGGCGAAGGCCCGCGCGAAACAGGCTACACATCAAATAAAGGTGGCCAAATTAAAGCTAACCTTACTAAAGATTTTGAAAACGGCTACGTACGCCTTTACTACAAACACTTAGACGACAAAAGCGTAGGTTACTTACCTATGCCAATGTACTCAAATGGTGATTCTATTGCCGGGTTTGATGCACAATCAGATACACCGCATTCTGCGTTATTTACTAAAACTGTTCGTTTAAACGGTGAAAACCAAATTAGCAGTGGCGATTTACGCGACGGCATGAACCCTAAAGTGGATGCGGTAGGTTTTGAAGCTGTATTTGATTTAGATAACGATTGGCGTATCGAAAACCGTTTTCGTAAATCGTCAATTAGCGGCAACTTTAACTCGCTTATTCCTGCTGAGGTTGGCAGCGCATCGTCTATTGCACAAAGTATTGGCGGTGTAGGCGCAACACTGAGTAACGCAAACACAGGCGAAGCATTTAATGATGAACTTGCCATGCGTATTCACACTTTTGATGTAACGCTTAACGACTTTGGCTCTATTGTTAATGATTTTAAACTAACTAAATCGTTTAGCGATGACACTAGCCTAACCTTTGGTTACTTTGCCTCAACGCAAAACATTGCTATGTCGTGGTTATGGAACTCGTACTTAATGGAGCTTAAAGGCGACAATGCGGCACTTTTAAATGTAACCGCAGCCGATGGCACTGAGTATTCAGAAAATGGTTTATATGCATACGGCACGCCTTATTGGGGTAACTGTTGTCAGCGCGATTACGACACCGAGTACGACACTCGCGCACCGTATGTTGCGTTTTCAACAAAGCTTGGTGATGTAAGCATTGATGCAAGTGCCCGCTATGACAGCGGTGAAGCACGCGGTAACTACGCAGGTGCCGTAACTTCAACAGTAGATATGAACCGCGACGGTACTATTTCTATTCCTGAGCAAAACGTAGCAGGTATTGATATAGCTAATGCAAGCCCAGTAAATTACGACTGGAGCTACTCGTCTTATTCTGTAGGTGCTAACTATCAAATTGACCCAAGCCTAGCTACGTTTGCACGTATTAGTAAAGGCGGGCGCGCAAATGCAGACCGTTTATTATTTGGTAAAGTACGCAGTGACGGAAGCGTAGCTGATGAAGATGCAGTAGATGAAGTAAACCAATTTGAGATTGGTGTGAAAAAACGTTTTGATTCGTTCTCGGTATTTGCAACAGCCTTTTACGCAGAAACAGAAGAGCAAAACTTTGAAGCAACATCGCAAACCTTTTTCGACCGTGAATACGAAGCAAAAGGGATTGAGGTTGAATCAACTTACTTTATGGATGCATGGGACTTTAGAGGTAACTTTACTTGGACCGATGCTGAAATTGCAAAAGATGCGCTAACTCCTGAAGTTGTAGGTAACACACCACGTCGCCAAGCGGATTTAATTTACTCACTAATGGCGCGTTACAGCTACGATAACGGCGCGGCAGGTGTAAGCTTTATTGGTACAACCGATGCTTACGCACAAGATAACAACGACCTTAAGTTTGACGGCTACACGCAAGTAAATGCATTTGTAAGCTACGACTTATCAGAAAACTTAAACCTTGCGCTTAATGTAAACAACCTATTCGATACAGTAGGTATTACAGAAGCCGAAGAAGGCTCAGTACCAGAAAACGACATTATTCGTGCCCGTACTATTAACGGCCGCACTACGTCGGTTACTTTAAAATACGCTTTTAACTAAATGTGTGTATTGCGCTGCAGTGAGTCATCGCTGTAGCGCCTTTTAAAGTATGAATAAATAACACCCTTCATGTTTTAGCCCAGCTTTGCTGGGTTTTTTAGGATATTCCAAATGACCAAACTCCTGTGCTTAGGCGAGCTTTTAATTGATATGCTGCCACAAGATGCTCATAACTCAGCGTACTTACCCATCCCTGGTGGTGCGCCTGCTAATGTTGCTGTTGGCTATGCAAAACTTGGCGGTGAGGCTGCATTTTGTGGTGGTAAAGGTGACGATCATTTTGCCAATCAATTAAGTAATGCATTGGCTCAATACAATGTAAATACAGACTATTTATTTACCATTGCTGGCTCACAAACCGCCATGGTAATAGTAAGCCTTGATGAAACAGGCGAGCGCAGTTTTGGCTTTTATCGCCATAACACAGCCGATGTACTTTTAACCCAAGCGCATTTAGCGCAAATAAATTGGCAAAGCATAAGCACCCTGCACTTTTGCTCAAACACCCTAACCGATCCAGCCATAGCTAGCACAACGGTTAAAGCGCTAGAACTTGCTAAAACACATAATAAGCTCGTTAGTTTTGACGTAAATTTACGCTACAGCTTGTGGGAAAATACCCATGATATAGCAAGCAATGTAAAAGCCTGCTTCGCTTATTGCGACATAGTTAAGCTTTCGCGCGATGAACTTAATTTTTTAGCAAAGCATAGCGAAACAACGGGCGAAGATTACATTCAAATGCTATTAAATACCGGAGTAAAACTGGTGTTTTTAACCGACGGGCCTGAGCCTGCTACGGTTTACCACAGCGCATTTGTACTTAACGAATCGGCACCAAAAATAAACGCAGTAGATACAACAAGCGCGGGCGATGCATTTATAGCGGGAGTTTTATACTATTTAAATAACTTAGGGAGTAATTTAATGCTGGCAGATAAACTAAATGATGAAACGAGTATAAAAAACGCCCTGCACTTTGCGCTTCAATGTGGCTCTAAAGCGTGTTTAGCTAAAGGGGCATTTCCGGCATTACCTGTGCTGGCTGATGTAATATAAACAGTTAAAGCCCCAAATAGCGGGGCTTAACCTAATTTATAATTATTGCTTAATAAAAGTAACGCCTTTAGGTGTTTCACCTTGTGGTAAACGGGTTGAGTGCATTTGCGATAATAGCCATTTGTCACCCACTTTTGATACAACCACGCTTTCTAACCAATAAATGTCACCGCTTTTATCGGCGTTTTTAAAGTTGGCTTTATTCCAGTAATTAATAAACGCAACGTTTCCTTCTACACGCGAATTTATAACACTAAAATAATTAGTTCTTATGTAATCAGCGGGTTTAACAACGTTTACAAAGTCATCAATAGTCCACACTTCACCGTGCTCTAAAAGCAAGAATGAATCGTCAACAGCCGCGCGCATTTTTACGTGATCAAAGTTAGAAACAGCTAAAAATAAATCGCTCACGGGCGTAAATATGGTGTTGTCTTTTGCATGTATTGATGTAGAAAATATGAGTAATGCAAAAAGGGCAAGTACGTGTTTCATTGTTATTATAATGTATAGTTTTAGTAGTACGAAGGAGTGTATTTTAATTAAGCAACATTAACAATTAAAATAAAGCAAATTCAAAAACTTATTAACGCTCCTATATAAAAAAGCACTCTATAAGAGTGCTTTAACTTAAACTTTTCAATCAAGCTATTCATCTAGCCAATCGATGGCGGCGGTGGCGTTTTCGTAGTATTGCACCTCGCCTGAAATAAACCAGTTGCCTATTTTAGCCATGCGGGCTTGCCACTCTTGATTGCCATAAATAGCAATTTTATTAAATTCTTTTGAATGCCTTACGCCAAGCTTTAAATCATCCCACGCGGCGCGAAGCTCCCAACCTTCTAGCTCGCTGGCATCAATAAGCACGTTTGCTATAGGGTGTTTAACCTCGCCAAGCGCTGAGTCGATCATGGGGGTAATGACTTTATAGTCGTCGTGGGTTAGCGTTCCTACAGCTTTTAGTTTTAAAAAAAATTCTCGGCCTGCGCGTTCAATACCAATAGATAAACCATGTGTTGTGTGTACCATGTTGCTCTCCTTAATCGGGTGCGCTTATGTTATTTACAGCCTGTGTGAGTGGGTTTAATAGCGAAAGCTGGAGTTAATTAAAGCCTATAAAGTGAAATTATTCCCTTTAAAAAATAAAAACCCCAAAAATACCCATCACTTACTGAGTTAAACTATAAAACTACACCGTATTAAGTTAATTAGTACTGAACTAAATCAAACAATACTGCTAAATAATGCTATTTGCTAAGCGTTTTGTACGCGCTCTATTTGCTTATCTACATCTGTTAAGTGCCCTAATTTAAGCCACACTTTTGCACCTTGCTTACCTGCGGTTATATTAAGTTCACTATTAATAGGCAGCCTTAACCAACTGTGTTTTACTAATACGTCTGTTTGCTCACTTATTTCGCCTTCAAGCACGAGTAGCTCAGCACCCCCGCTTGCACTAATTTGTATGTTAGCGTCTGCCTCAAAATGCAATAAGCTCACATCTTCAAAGTCATCTTTATAAAGTGGGGTTATGGCAAGGCCTTTAAATGTGGCGTGTTGCACACTGCCCATATGCTGTGTTTGTAAGCGTACGTGGGTTCTATCTTGTGGCTGAAATTGCCAAAGCTTTACAAATATTATGCAGCCTTCATCAGAGCCTGGTTTGTGCTTTGATTGCGGTGGGTTACGAATATAAGATCCTTGTGGAAAATCGCCATGCTCATCTTGAAATACCCCTTCTAGTACAAAAAACTCTTCGCCGCCTGTATGCACATGAGGCGAAAACTCGCTCCCTGGTGCATAACGTACAATGCTTGTAGCACGGGCTACTTCTGCGCCTACTCTATCAAGTGGGCGCCTATCAACGCCCGCCATTGGCGAAGGGTTCCAATTAAGTTGCTCACTATGAACAACGACTCTCTGGGTAAAATCGGCAGCTATTTTCATTTTATTACCTTTAAAATTGCATAGTGTGAGAGTAAATTTTATGCATAAAAAAAGCGAGCTTATTAAGCTCGCTTATTTAATTTTTAACGCTTTACGCTACGTCTAGCTTTTTATGCTTAGAGTGTACAAACACTAAACCTACTAAGCCAATAACAACCACAGCGGCACCAATTGGTTTACCTAAGTCGGCCGATAAATTAAAGCCAATAGCAGCAGTCATGATGTACGAAAGTGTTACGCCAGTAGCGATAACGGCAGGTATGCTGGTGATCCAGTGGAATGCACGTCTATCAAATAAGTACTTAGTTGCAAGCCATAGCACACTGGTTGAAAGCAGCATGTTTGAAAATGCAAAGTAGCGCCAAATAACTGAGAAATCTAATTTAGTCATAAAAAAGGCAATCGTTAAAATTGGCACTGCCAGTAATAAGCGATTACGTAAGCTTTGCGGAATATTAAACGCATCAACCACGGTTAAACGCAGTGAACGGAACGCCGTATCGCCAGAGGTAATAGGGAACACCGCAACAGCAATAATAGCCATAATACCGCCCATTACGCCTAAGTAGCTATTTGCTACATGGTTAACCACTAAACCTGGGCCACCTTGATCAAGCAATGCTTTTAAGCCTGCGTAACCTTCTGGGAATGCAGCAATACCCGCAAGTGCCCATACACAACCTACAATGCCTTCACACATCATTGCGCCGTAATATACTGGGCGTACGTATTTTTCGTTTGTTAAACAGCGGGCAATAATAGGCGCTTGGGTAGAGTGAAAGCCACTAATAGCACCACAGGTAATGGTAATAAACAGTAACGGCCAGGTTGGCAGGCCATCAGGGTTTGGCTCTAAAAAGTCATGCGCGTGGTCGGCTTCAAAGTAGGCTAAAAAGTCGCCTGCAACTGGTAAGTGTGGCGCATCTAGTAATAACGCACCGGCTATTAATGTAGTCATTACAATCATTAATAAACCAAATAGCGGGTAAAACTTAGTAATAATTTTATCAATAGGTAGCAGCGTTGCTAAAAAGTAGTACGCTAAAATAGCCAAAACCCAAAAAGTATTATTAGCAAAAAAAGTGCCTTCAAATACATCTAAGTTACTTAATAAGCCTGCTGGGCTCATAATAAATACAACGCCCACAAAAAACAGTAGCATGGCTGTAAATATCAGCATAAAGCCTTTAAACACAACGTTGTAATAGTGCCCTGCTATTTCTGGTAAGCTTTTGCCATCTTCTTTAATGCTCATCACACCCGAGAAGAAGTCGTGTACTGCACCGCCTAATACGTTACCAAGCACAATCCACACAAGTGCTACCGGTCCGTAAAGCGCACCCAAAATTGGGCCAAATATAGGGCCTACACCCGCAATATTTAAAAATTGAATTAAAAATGCACGCACAGGATGAATGGCTACATAGTCAACACCTTCGCTAAAGCGTTTTTGTGGTGTATCAACTGTTGTATCCATACCTGCTTGTTTTTCAACAAACGGGCTATAAAACTTATATCCCAGTATTAAGATTGTTATGCAGATAAAAAAGATGATCATAAAGCACGTTTCTCTTTTTGTATTTGGAGTATAGAGCGCCTAATTGCCGCCCCGCCTTTCAATCCATGAATAATCGACGAACATTAACAAAGTATTAATCCCCCCGCTATAAGACGAATAGCTAATACACAAGGGTCTGTAGACCTTTCAAGTTTAAATTTGCAGCAGCCTGTTTGGTATTTAGGCAAGGCAGAGCCTATGTGGTGTGGTTATTCCCCATAAGTAGGCGATAACGCAGCATTAATGCCAAACAGGCGCTGCCCTTCGGGTTCTGCCTAGGGGCGATTTACTCTTTGTTGCCTACATGGATGTAGGTAAGGGGCGTGAGCAGGACGCGGAAGCTTTGCTCGGTTTTGACTTATTCTTACATGGATGTAAGTCATTAGGATAACGCAGGAGCAGTTATCGAGCCCACTAGGTTACAAACCTCGCGCCGCGATTAAACCGCCCCTAGTTTGAACAAATTTCAAACTGCAAAGGTCAACAGACCCTATTTGAGTTACTTTTTATGCACCTTGCTCAACACTTAATCTAAACGGCTTTATTAATAAAAATTAAAGCAAAAAAAAAGCGGCTTTACTATAAAAGTAAAGCCGCTTACACACAATGATTGGGTGTAACTGTGATTTTTTACGTTACGCTGGGCTCATAAACTCGTTAATTTGTTCATGAGTAAGTGTAGGTGTAGCACCGGCACTTTCGGCCACCATAGCACCTACTGCACACGCAAAATCAACAGCATGTTGTGCACAATCGCTACTACAAAGCTGATAAATTAACGACCCTAAAAACGAATCCCCCGCGCCTACTGTATCCACAACGCTAATTAAATAACCTGAGTTATAGTAATTTTCGCCTTTTATGGTTAGTAGTGCACCGTGGCTGCCTTTAGTTACACATAAGTATTCGGTGTTAGTTTGCTGTGCAATAAACGCTAAGTTTTGCTCAAGTGAATGGAACTTACAGCCCATTGCTTTGGCAATTTCGTAAAGCTCTTCATCGTTTAATTTGATGAAATCGGCTTTATTCATTAAATCTACTAATGTGTCTAACGTGTAGTGTGGCGCACGTAAATTTACGTCAAACACTTTGAAGTTAGCTACATCAACTAATTGGTTTAATGTAGCAAGTGAGGCTTCGCTTCGGCCAATTAGGCTGCCAAATACAAATACATCACTGGCTTTTACTTTTTCAATAAGTGAGTCTGTAAGCTCGATGTTATCCCACGCAGTGTCGGCAACTATTTCGTAGCTGGCTGAGCCGCTTTTATCTAAGGTAACTTGTACTGTGCTGGTTTTTTTGTCGTTATTAACGCCAATGTATTCGCAGCTTACGCCTTTGCTTTTAATTTCGCCTAGTAGCTCAGTACCAAGTTCATCGTTACCTACAGCGCTTATCATGTCGGCTTTAATGCCCAGTGAGTTAATACGCACACACATGTTAAGCGGCGCGCCGCCTAAGCGTTTATCGTTTGCAAAACAATCCCATAGTACTTCGCCAAAGCAACTTACGCTTACGTCTTTACCTTGTTTAGAATCAATTAAAATGCTCATTATTAGTTACCTTTAGGCTCAAGCACGTTATTCATAATTGCTTTAATTTTGCTAGCCGGTGCGTATAACGCTTCTACATTGTTTTTGTAGTGAGACGTAAAGGCACTTTGCGTATTTAAATCGCCAAATAAGCTAGTTAGCGATAAAAATGCAAGGTCATCAGTCGCCGTTTTAGCCGCGGCTTCATGTAACTCGCTTTGCATTGCATCGATTATTTCAAGCTTATTGCCTTGCTCATCTTCGCCTTTATCGCTGTAAAAACACCATGCAGCAATAACCAGGGTCGCAAGTGATACATCACGGCCATGGGCTAGGTTTTCGTTAATAGTGGCAATTAAAAACTTAGGTAGCTTTGCTGCGCTTTCTGAACAAATGCGCGATAAGCTGTCTTTAATGTTTGGATTAGCAAAGCGCTCAATTAGCGTGTCTTTGTAGATTTCAAGATCAATGCCTTCTAATTTCTCTAGGTTAGGCGTTACTTCTCTATCCATAAACGCACGTAAGTACTTAGCAAATAAAGGATCTGATACTGTTTCGTCAATTGTGCCGTAGCCATGTACAGAGCCTAATAAACCCAGTACCGAATGGCCTGCATTTAATAAGCGTATTTTCATGGTCTCAAAAGGTGTTACGTCACTTACAAATTGTGCGCCAACGCTATCCCAATTTGGGCGTCCGCAGCAAAATGAATCTTCAATTACCCATTGCGTAAACGACTCACAGGTAATTGGCCATTCATCGCTAACACCGTAGGCATCAACAACGTAGTCAATATCGCTCTTTTTAGACACTGGCGTAATACGGTCAACCATTGCATTTGGGAAGGTTACGTTAGTAGCAATCCACTCGCTTAGTTCTTTGTCTTGCTCGGCCGCAAAGGCAAGTAGCATTTTACGCGTTACATTACCGTTGTGCTGAATGTTATCGCACGACTGTACTGTAAACGCATCAAGGCCTTGTTCTTTACGTAGCTTTAACGCAGCAGTAATGTAGCCAAACGCCGTAATTGGGTCGTTCGGGTTATTAATGTCGTTAATAATGTCTGGGTTTGAGTAGTCAAACTCACCCGTTACTGGGTTAAAGTTATAGCCGCCTTCGGTAATGGTTAACGACACAATATGCGTATCGCTGTGCGCAAGCTTATTAATAACCGCTTGTTTGTCCTCTGGAGCAAACAAAAAGTCAATCATAGAGCCAATAACTTTGTTATCTATTTGCCCATTTGGGTGTCTTACCGTTAGCGTGTAAAGGTAGTCTTGCTGCTTTAAAATATCGCGCAGACCACGGTTACCTTCTAATAAGCCAACACCACAAATACCCCACTGTTCAGCACCTGGCGTTTTTAATAGCTCGTTAATGTACACCGCTTGGTGAGCACGGTGAAAGCCGCCCACACCAATATGAACTATACCCGCTTTTAGCTTACTACGGTCGTAGTTTGGTGTATCTACATGGCTTGGCATATCTGCCAAGCTTTGTTGGTTTAGCCCTTTAACAAGAGCGTCAGTGTGCTGGTGTTGCGTCATGGTGCGGCCTTACTAAAACAATATTAAAAATTTAAATTAAGATGCAGTATTGAGTGCTTTATGGCGCAATAGCGACCAGTAAGCGGTTGCAAAATAAATAATGGTGCAAATAAAACATGCAATTTCAAACTGAGATTTATTTCCTGCGTAAATGCTCATGCTGTCACTAAAAAACATTACTTGGCTGGCAAAGCCAAAAATAATAAGTAACGAAACAGTCGACACGCCATTTAACACTTTGGTTAGCATTGAGTTATCAACAACTGGAGCTTGAACGTTTTCTGCAAGCCCTGCTTGGTACTCTTTAATGTCTTGCTGCTCTTGCTCTTCTGCTGCAATTTCTTTGCTGTAGTCTTCACCTGCGCCGTATTTTTTAGCCAATAGCGTGTAAATAACAATGGTGAAAATCCAAGTAGGAATAAATAAGTAGTAAAACGACATTACATCAATCGCATTTAAACCAAAGCCAAACACAAGTGCTAATGCCCAAGAGGCAATGGCTGGTACGCTACGTGTAATGTTTTTGTATTTAGCCCAGTAGCGGGTTAAACCAATTTTAGGAAATAAAACATGCTCGGCAAATACAATTCCGCCTACAGGTACTACTAATAAGCCTGCGTAAGTTAAAAGCGGTAACATTTGCGAAAATACAAACGGGAAACACGCAATTATAACGGTTACAACACCGACAATTGCGGTAGTGCGCTCGCGCGATTGGTCAACAAAAATAGATTGTGCTGCAAGGCCTGCGCGGTAAAGGTTAGCGTTAGCTGTAGTCCAGCCCGCAATAATTACAATAACAAAGCCTGTCCAGCCTAATGCGTGGTAAGCAACGTCACCTGGGTCAAGTGATGAAATAGTTGTTTTAAGTAATACCGCAACACCTGCGCCCATAATACCGGCCGAGATCCATGCTAAGTAATGGCCAAAAAACATACCTACGCCTGAAAACAAACCGTAGCTTTTGCGTTTAGCAAATCTAAAAATTGCCATATCAATTAAGCCAAAGTGGGTAATAGAGTTTGCAGCCCATGCAAAACCAATAACCTCTAATAAGCCAATACCTTTTTCGCCATCAGCGGTGGTACCGGTCCAAATAGAAGAATCCCCTATCGCCATAAAGTCATCAAACCCTGTTAGCGTGGTTACTCCTAATACATGATTAGAAAGCTCAGGGAACAAGGCAAACGAGCCCGCTATAAAAATAACAAATAACCATGGCGCACAAATTTTAGAAAAATCAGCAACGGTTGAAAAACCATACATAGCCACAAATACAACAATAGAGCCAACCGATAAAACAATGGCCACAAATGCTAAGCTGTTAGGGTACCAATCGAGTTGCGCGGGTATATCAAACAAAAACCGCACTGCGGTTGCCGATACTGTGATCATGGCGGCGGAAATCACACTAAATATGACCACGTTTGCCCAGTTATAGAGCTTGGTCATTGAGTTACCCGCAATTTTATTTAGGTAGTTGTATAAACTTAAGCGTGTTTCTACCGCAATTGGAGAGGTAATTAACCACCACGAACACATAGCTAATAGGTTACCAATTAATAAACCTAATAGAATGTCGATGGTCGATGCGCCTAATGCAACAAAGGTTGCACCAATAACAAACTCGGTTGCAGCAACGTGTTCACCAGCGTATAAACCGGCAAAGTGCTTCCAACCATGAAGCTTATGATTAGCAACGGGCAATTGCTCTTCGTTAACATCGTTAAATGTTTGTGTGTGTGGACTTGATGCCATGGTATTTTCCTATTGTTTTAAGCACAGCCCTAACTAACCTGAACTCTGGATAATAAATCTATCTCAAGCAGCTATTTCCAGCGCTAACTACGTTAAATTTACTTGCAATAGGCTAGCTATTGACGCGTAATTTCGCCTTGTTTTCACTGTAAATCTCTGGCTAGAGAAAATAAACATAGATATCACTTTTGATTTAATATGTTAGTAAATCTCTTAACCAAAGTTCAGGTTAACTATTAATTTAAATAAGTGTTTTTTATTTAAATTAATAGTGAGTAAATCACCGTGCCTTTTTATAATGCTACTACTATAACTACTTAATAATTAATGCATTTTTACGTTAAGCTTTGTCAGTGTAATAAAGCTCAACGTTGATATTCTATTACTGTGTTTGTAATGTTGGGTACTGCTTATAAAAGTCATCCCAATGCGTTAAATGCGCTACCTCTGGGTAAGCTTGGTGAACAAAGTTCACTGCATCTTGCATATGCCCACCCCCGCTGTAATGCAAAACCTGCATATTGGCGGCAAGTGCGGCGCACACGCCGGCTTTTGAATCTTCAATCACTAAACAATTTTGTGGCTTTACGCCCATTTGCTTAGCGGCATGTAAAAATAAATCGGGCGCGGGCTTACCATTTTTTACCTCACTTGAGGTAAATACCTTATTAAAGTGCTGCGATAAATTAACCACATTAAGCGCTTTAGCGGTGCGTTTAGGGCTACTGCTTGTTGCAATGCAACAAGGTACAGATAGTTGCTCTAGCACGTGTTTAATGCCGTTAGTTGGCATTAATGCAGTTTCGAACTCGTTTAATAGTGCTTCTCGGTAATCGGCTTCAAAGCTCTCAGCTAAGGTCACGTTAAAGGTATCGAATAAGTTTTGGGTGACTGTTTTAAAATTACAGCCCAAAAAATATTGTTGTACATAGGCTCGGTCAATATTAACGCCAATCTCTGCAAGCATGTTTATTAACACTTGCGCGCTTAATATTTCGCTATCTATAACAACGCCATCACAATCAAAAATAACTAATTCTATTTTAGTATTCATATTGCCCCTTTATATGCACCTAGTTTGGTGCAACCTTAACTTGAGCATAAGCCCAGCAAGTGAGCATATTCTCTTTATTGTTATAATAAGTCAACATCTTGTTAGTGAAAAACGCACCACAGTGGTGAATATTTATTCATTAAATATGAAATTGTCTGTATTTTCATTGATTTCAAAATTGCAATTACGACTAAGGTCGAACATTACAAAACCGCTATTTAGAAAATAGAAGGCAGCACGCAAACAGCAATCTAAATTTGTGATTACTCCAATCTAAACAATCAATTTTACCGAACTTACTTTTGTTAATACACTCGTTAACAGTTAAACAGCCAGCAACACTGCCGGCACTTTTATACAGATGAGGTCGACAATGAATACTCAAAAAAACACGATTAATAATAAATCTACGTTAACGCTAAGCGCATTAGTTTTAGCAATGGCATTACCTGCAAGTGCCGCAACTACCCTTACTAAAGACAACGGCGCAGCTGTTGGCGACAACCAAAACTCTATTACCGCAGGTGAGCGCGGAAGTGTATTACTTGAAGACGTACACCTAATTCAAAAGCTACAACGTTTTGCACGTGAGCGTATTCCTGAGCGTGTAGTGCATGCGCGTGGTACAGGTGCACACGGTGTGTTTGTAGCGTCTAAAGAATTAGATGACTTAACAATTGCTGCACCGTTTGCAGAAGCGGGCAAAGAAACTGACGTATTTGTACGTTTTTCATCAGTTATTCACTCAAAAGGTAGCCCTGAAACACTACGTGACCCACGTGGTTTTGCTACTAAGTTTTACACCGACCAAGGTAACTGGGATTTAGTAGGTAACAACTTACCGGTATTCTTTATTCGCGATGCGATTAAATTTCCAGACATGGTTCACTCGTTAAAGCCATCACCGGTAGATAACATTCAAGATCCTAACCGCTTTTTTGACTTTTTCTCATACGAGCCAGGTTCTACTCACATGTTAACGTGGGTATACAGCGACTACGGTACACCAGCAAGCCTACGTAAAATGGACGGCTGGGGCGTACATGCTTACAAAATGATTAATAAGTCAGGCGATGTTAAATACGTTAAGTTTCACTGGGTAAGCCAACAAGGTATAGACAACCTTGATGCTAAAGAAGTAAACGAAGTGCAAGGTAAAGACTTCCAACACTTAACACGCGACCTATACAGCGAGATTGGTAAAGGCAACTTCCCTAAGTGGGATCTTTACATTAAAACCCTTGATCCGTCGCAGTTAGATGACTTTGACTACAACCCATTAGATGCAACAAAAATGTGGTTAGACGTTAAAGAAACTAAAGTAGGCACCATGACCCTAAACCGTATGCCAACTAACTTCTTCCAATCTACAGAACAAGTTGCTATGGCACCGGCAAATGTAATTCCGGGTATTGAGCCATCTGAAGACAGACTTTTACAAGGGCGTGTTTTCTCTTACGCCGATACGCAAATGTACCGCTTAGGTGCTAACCACCAACAATTGCCAATTAACCGTGCAAAAGTTGAAGTGGTTAACTACAACCAAGACGGCGCAATGAACTACGGTAATACAACAAGTAACGTGAACTACCAACCAAGTCACGAAAACGTTGCAGAAAACCCAATTGCACGCAGAAGTAACACAGAGCTTAAAGGCTACGTACAACAAGCAGCAATTAAAAAGCAGCAGAACTTTGCTCAAGCGGGTGTACTTTACCGCAGCTTTAGCAAGCAAGAGCGCACTAACTTAGTTAACAACTTAGCCGGCGATTTAGGCAAAGTGAAAGACAGCAAAGTTATGCACAAAATGCTTAGCCACTTCTACAAAGCAGATAGCGAATACGGTACACGCTTAACTAACGCTGTAAACGGCGACATGAAACAAGTTAAGCAACTAGCCGCTAAGCTTTAATATTTTACCCAACCTGTAAGTTATTGAGGAAAGCCTAGCTTTCCTCTTTTTAAAAAGGTAAACAGTATGCGTAAATTACTTATTATATTTACTTTAGTGATGAGCTTTTCAAGCTTTGCCAATGAGCCACAAAGCCCTGTAACGGAACAAAGCACCGCCCAGTCGCAATACGACAGCTTACTTGCTTATTACTTTGCAGCCGCACGCACCGACGACACCGCCGTAATAACGCAATTTGTAGATGCTGGCATTCCTATTAATAGTTACAACAACAAAGGTTACACCGCGCTAATGATTGCCACCTACCATGGCAATAAAAATACGGTAAACACCTTATTGCAATTAGGCGCTAATGCCTGTTTAGAAGACAACCGCGGTAACACAGCCCTAATGGCCGCCATATTTAGAGGCGAATTTAGCATAGCTAAAACACTTGTTAGCCTTGATTGCGACAACGCACATCAAAACAAAGCCGGCCAAACAGCCGAGCAATTTGCACAAAAATTTGGCCAACAAAAAGTGCTCGACTTATTAGCACAGGTAAACAGTAAATCTAATTAACCAACTTTTAATATACCCATTAGCCCGTTATTGTTAGTGACAATAAGGCTACATTAGCAGCCAATAACAAGGCTCTAGCAAAATAAGTAGTACCCTTTAGTTATTTAAACCTTCCTCTCGCCCCATTTCATCTGGGGCGTGGTTTAATACCAACGCCAATAAATAGCTAATCTATTTTACTTGCTAAAACAACTCATTTCTCTGTTGTAATTTTCGTCGAGGGAACAACCATTTACATCAATTTACGCCTAGGACTGAACTGTTTATTCGGCGTAAAATTTAGAACACATACTTAATGGGGTTGGTATAAACAACGCACACGCCTCTTGCTGAGACTGGTCTAACCAGCTATTATTTTTACCTGTGTACTTTATATGGGAAATAATAATTCTAATGACCGCACCACACTTTGAGCACACCACTATTACCTGTAATAACAGGCAAACCCTAAGCGCCCGTGTATTTACACCCACCAGCCCTATTAAAGGTGCGGTGATGATTGCCCCTGCAACCGGTATAAAGCAGCAGTTTTATGCAAACTTTGCTACTTACTTACAGCAACATGGCTTTGGCGTTATTACGTTTGATAACAGTGGCATTGGCCAATCACTTAACCGTAGTATTAAAAAAAGCAAAGCCAGTTTACAAAGTTGGGGTGAGCAAGACATGCCTGCGGTACTTGAGCATTTGCAAAGGGTATTTCCTGATACGCAGTATCATTTAGTGGGTCATAGCGCCGGTGGGCAATTAGTGGGGCTAATGCATAACGCCAACGAGCTAAGCTCCGCGTTTAATTTTGCTTGCTCGTCGGGTAAATTAACTAATATGAGCTTAGCGTATCAGGTTAAAGCGCACTTTTTTATGAATGGGGTTATTCCTCTTAGTAATGCCTTGTTTGGTCATACTAAATCGCAGTGGTTTGGCATGGGCGAGCCACTACCTAAAGGCGTAGCTAAACAATGGCGAAAATGGTGTAACGCCCAAGGGTATGTGCAATCAGCATTTGGTGATACCGTATTCCAACACTGTTACAACACGCTTTCTATGCCCTCAATATGGGTTAATGCTACCGATGACGATATTGCTAACAATGCAAATGTTGCCGATATGCTCTCGGTTTTTCCTAAATTAAAAGCACAAACCCTAACCTTAAACCCACACGACTATGGTTTAAAGGAAATTGGCCATATGAAATTTTTTAGCAAAAAATCTGACGGATTATGGCCACTTGCGCTTAATTGGCTAAACAAACACAGTTAAAAAAGGATGCGTTTACACCGTTAATTTACGGCGTTAATTTGCTTTTTAACTGGTTTTTCACGCGTTACGAAATAGCATACGAGTGAGCCGCCAGTTACCATTATTACTCCTTGCCAAAACGAGGCACTAAGGGTAATAGATAAATAAAGCGCCGAAATAATCGCTGAAAAAACCGGCGTAAAATACGAAAGCGTACCAAGCAACATTAAGTTACCGCCAATAATAGCTTGGTTCCAAAGAGCATACCCGCTGCCAACAACCACACCAGCTAGCACAAGCGTTACGGTCGCGTGCAGTGTAAAGGTCATTTTTGGCTCGTCACTTAATCCATACAACACCCATAAGCTTAGTGCTGTGGCGATAAAAAACAGCACAATGGCATTTTGCCCATTGCTATTTTTTTGAGTAATTACACAGTAAACAGACCAAATAAAAGGCGCTACAAACGCCAATAAGTAGGCCGTTGGGTTACTGGCAAAATTGCCCATAATACTATTAAGTGATAACCCACTATCGCCACCAACGCACCAAGCCACACCAAAAAAAGCGAGTAGCATACCGGGGTAAATCCAAACACTTACTTTACTACGGTTAACTATAATACTGAGCAAAATGGTAAGTGTGGGCCATAAATAATTTATAACTGCCATTTCTACCGCTTGGTGGCGATTATTAGCAAGCCCTACAAACAGCGCTAAACACACCTCGTAAAGTGCAAATAAAGCAGTACCCCAAATAATATAGCGCTTATTAAACCCAGCAAACTTAGGCCGTCCCATTACCAAAATTAAAAACAGCGCGCTTACACTGTACATAAGTGCCGCCCCACCTATAGGGCCAAATAACTCCGAAACATCCCTGAGCAGAGCCACTAAACAACTCCATAATAAAATAGCGGCAATGCCATAAAGCGTGTATTTATGATTAGAAAAAAAGTCCATTAACTACCTAAAAGTACTACTTACGTTTGACGTTACGCTAACAGTAATTAGTGGGTTAAACAATTGTTGCTCATCATTTATTGTTATAAAGATGTTTTTGGCCTGAACTTAAGTGTTTGACCTTTTGGTCAGTAAAGTTACAATCATTCAACACGTTAAAAACAGCATCGCCATAATGAGCACACAAACAAAGCCAAATAAAAAAGAACTCACCCGAGTAAAAAACCAAACATTAATACTCGATGCCGCCGAGCAATTGTTTTCTCAGCTTGGTTACGATGGCACCAGTATGAGTATGGTTGCCAAAGAAGCAGGCGTTCCTAAGGCCAATATTTTATATTATTTTAAAAGCAAAGACGGCCTATACGAAAACGTAATAGACCGCATTATTGCACACTGGAACTTAGGCTTAGATAACGTAACCCCTGAGGACGACCCTGCACATGTGCTGTATCACTATATTAAAAGCAAAGTCATACTTGCCATAAACCAGCCGCTGCAATCACGTTTATTTGCCAGTGAAATACTGCGCGGCGCTCCTTATTTGCAAAACTACTTTAGAACCAACACACGCCCGTGGGTAAAACAAAAGGTAGACGTGTTTCAGGCCTGGATAGATGCAAACAAAATGGATAATGTTGACCCTTACCATTTATTATTTACCATTTGGTCAACTACGCAGTACTACGCCGATTTTCAGGCCGAAGTGCTACTGGTAATGAACAAGTTAGAATACGACGAAACCGATGTGGCACAAATAACGCAATCAACTGCCCACATAATTTTAAAAGGTATTGGTTTAAAAATACCTGAGCACAGTGAGGCTTAACCCATGGATAATTTTACCACCCCAGACTTATTTGACGATCACCGCAATAGCGTACAAGTCGCCGACAGCGGCCTGCGCCACTTTGGTAAAAAAACCACATTTAGTGGCCAAGCAGTTACCGTTACCTGCCCAGACGATAACTCGTTTGCCGCCGACATACTGCATGAAAACGGCAAGGGTAAAGTACTGGTTATTGACGGCTTTGCTAGCAAACGCTTCGCTTTTATAGGCGATATTATGGCGGAGCGCGCGTTAAAAAACGGCTGGGAAGGCGTGATTATTAACGGCTGTTGCCGTGACATTGAAATACTTGCCACTATGGATTTGCCGGTTATGGCGCTAGGCTCAACCCCGCGCAGTACATTAAAGCGTGGCTTTGGAGATAAAAATCAAACAGTGACCATGCTTAGTACCACAATTAACCCTAACGATTGGCTATACGCCGATGTAAATGGCTTAATTATTAGCCCTAACGCATTACTATAAACGCCACACTTGCAACCAAGTTGGTGCAATCACGCACCAACTTGGTGTGTTTTCACCTTTAAATTACGCCTTCTTTAATACTTATATTTTTATAAATATCTGCTAAATCCCATGTAAACCAAACAAAACCTGACCGAGCGGACAACTTTATTGCATTTGGCATTGCTTTTGCTTAGCTTTTAGGCAATATAATAGCTAACCGATTAAAAAGCGGATCAGGCTCTGTAAAATAAAAATAAGATGTTACGCAGTGGGCTGAAAAATAATAATAACTAATTCGTCTTTTTAATCACCCTAAATCTGATTATAACCAGTTGGTCAGATTTACTTTATAACGAGTGGTGATATGAGTACCAAAACACATAATAATTTTACCGGTATTTTTTGTGACCATGGCCCTAACGCATGGCAAACACAAACCCACGGCAAACTTGTAAATAAGCGCCTTGCGGTAAAAGATGTATTTGCTGTTAAAGGCGAGCGCAACAGCGCGGGTAACCCAAGCTGGTTTAAAGCAGCAAAACCTGCACAGCAAACAGCAAGTGCCGTAAACAAACTAATGAATGAGGGTTGTCGCTTTACAGGCTTTACCCATACCGATGAGCTGGCCTACAGCTTAGAGGGCAATAATATTCACTATGGTGCAGCACAAAACCCAAAACTTAAAGGCCATGCAAGTGGCGGCTCAAGTATGGGCTCGGCTGCGGCTGTAGCGGCTAACTTAGCCGATATTGGCTTAGGTACTGATACTGGTGGCTCTATTAGAATACCGGCAAGTTATTGTGGCTTATTTGGCATAAGGCCAAGCCATAACGTAATTGAAAAAGATGGCCTAATACCGCTAGCGCCCCCATTTGATACCATTGGCTGGCTTACGCAAAATGCAGAGCTGCTAAGCGATGTAGGCAATGTACTGTTACCAAATCAAGCGATTAATAACGTTGATACTTTAGTTATTTGCGAGCCATTATTTGAGCTGGTTGACCCTGTTTTACAAGCCCCGCTTAAACAACTGCTTGAAAAAACCAAACCTTATTTTAAACACCATAAAGAATTTGAACTGCCTAACAGCAGCTTATTAAGCGAACTGGCTGACAGCTTTAGAATACTGCAAGGGCGAGCAATCGCAAAAACGCATAAAGATTGGCTTCAATTGCCAGGGCAACTTCCCCAGTTTGCTCCGGCAATTGCGGCACGTTTTAACATGGCGCTTGCTCTAACCGCCCAAGAAGAGCAAGAAGCACTAAATGTACAAACCCAATGGCAAACACTAATCGCTAAAAACCTAAACACAAACAGTTGTTTATTTTTGCCAACCACACCCACAACTGCACCTAAATTGGGCGCCGACACAAGCGCCTTACGCATGCAAATAATCACCTTATCGGCCATTGCGGGCTTGAGCCGCTCGGCGCAAGTACACTTACCATTGGCTAATTTAGAAAATGGCCACCCGTATGGGTTTTCATTAATGATGAGCCACGGCAACGATAAAAGCCTACTTGCCTGCGTACAACAATTAGCTGCCCATTTTAAACAGGACACACTTGCATGAGCACACACAACATTGCCTTTACTGCCCCGCATTTTGCAGCAACCGAGGCAGGCACCTTAATACTAAAACAAGGCGGTACAGCCACTGAAGCCATGGTAGCGGCAGCGGCTGCTATTAGCGTGGTATATCCGCATATGAACTCAATTGGCGGCGACAGTTTTTGGCTTATTGATAACCCAAACCAAAGTATACCCACTGCCATTGATGCCTGCGGGCGCGCACCAAACGATATAAGCGCCTATAGCAATGAGCCACACATACCAGAGCGCGGCGGTTTAAGCGCGCTTACTCAGGCTGCAACACTTCGCGGCTGGCAAAAAGCCCTTGCGGTAGATGAGCACGCAGCTCTTTCACTAAGTACTATTCTAGCCCCAGCCATAAAGCTCGCGCGCGAAGGCTTTACAGTATCTAAAAGCTTGCAAGCAGGCTGCGAAAAGCTTGCTACCGCTTCAAACACTAACGCTGCCTTTAAAGAACTTTACATACCTAATGGTAAACCGTTGCAAGCGGGCCAACATTTTAAAAACCCAAAACTTGCCAGTACCTTTGAGCACTTAGCCGAGCATGGCTTAAACGCCTTTTACCAAGGCCCTTTAGCAGAGTCGTTTGCAAACGATTTAGCTGCCGCAGGTAGTGCAATTACACGCGCTGACATTGCCAATACGCAGGCCGATTTAGTAACGCCGCTCAGTGCTAATTTATCGGGAATACAGTGTTATAACTTACCCGCCCCCACGCAAGGCGTGCATTCTCTGCAAATAATTGGCGCTGTTAATAAACTAAAACATTTAGCCAAAACAGAGGCCGATTGGATGCACTTAATTGTTGAGGCAACCAAACAAAGCTTTACGCACCGCCCTACACTTTGGGCCGACCCAGACGCGCTTGGCGATGATTATAAAAACGCATTAACTGATGAGCGCTTAAATGCGCTTGCCAGCAATATAGATATGAGCCAAGCCAAGCAATGGCCATTTAATGCAGAGCCAGGCGATACCGTTTGGATGGCAGCACGGGATAAAAACGGCCAACTAGTAAGCTTTATTCAAAGTGTTTACTGGGAATTTGGCAGCGGCATTTTGATGAGCGAAGGCGGCTTTGTGTGGAATAACCGCGGTTTAAGTTTTAGTTTAAATAGCAACGATGCCAATGCCTTAAAAGCGCATAAAAAACCGGCTCATACACTCAACCCTGCTTTAGCAAAATTTGACGATGGTCGGCGCCTTGCCTACGGCACCATGGGCGGCGAAGGCCAACCACAAACACAAGCAGCTGTATTTAGTGGGTACGCATGGCGTAATAAATCAATTACCCAAGCAGTAAGCGATCCGCGTTGGTTATTAGGGCGCACCTGGGGCGATACAAGCACAAATTTAAAGGTAGAGCAAAGCTTAGTAATTCAAGTTAAACATGAATTAAATCAACGTGACCACGACTGGGTAAGCGTTGATAATAACAATGAAATGATGGGTCATGCAGGTGCCATTTTAGATACGCCTACCAGCCTTGAAGCAGCCACCGATCCTCGTTCAGATGGTCGCGCAACAGTAACTACAGCAGGAACACAATGACAGAAATAATAAATCAATGGCCGATTATAGCGGCCTTAATAGCAACCGGTATTTTTGCAGGTATTTTAGCAGGCCTATTTGGTGTAGGCGGCGGCATAGTAATTGTGCCTGTGCTGTACTTTTTACTGCAAGGCTTTGGCGTAAGCCCTGAGTCGGCCATGATGATAGCCACAGCGACATCGCTTGCCACCATAGTGCCTACTTCTATTTCGTCTATTCGCTCGCACCATGCAAAAGGTAATATTGACCTTGCTTTAATTAAATACTGGGCCCCGTTTATTTTGGTAATGGCTGTTATATGTAGCTATTTAGCTCATTCTATACGCGGTAATGCGTTGGTACTTATGTTTGCCTGTATTGCCATTTTAGTAAGTTTAAACATGTTATTTAGAGCCGGCGCGCCTGCCCTAGTTAGTAAATTACCTGGTAAATTTGGCCAAGGCATTATGGCAAGTATTGTCGGTGGTTTATCGGTAATGATTGGCATAGGTGGCGGCACTATTGGCGTACCTATGCTAAACGCGTTTAACGTACGTGCTCATGTTGCCGTTGGCACCGCTGCTGTATTTGGCTTATTAATTGCGTTACCGGGCGTTATTACTTTATTAAGTATTGGTACTACACCCACCGATGCGCCGCTTGGCACGTGGGGCCTTGTAAACCTACCTGCTTTTATACTTATTATTCCGCTTACTATTTTGTTTGCCCCTATTGGCGTAAAAATTGGTAGCAAGCTAGATCAAAAACAATTAAAACGCGCCTTTGCCGTTGTATTAATGATAACGGGCATTCGTATGCTTATTCAGACTCTGGGAGCCTAAAACATGTTTAGCGACACGCAAATTCAAACTTTAAATCCGCCACAGCGATTACTCATGGGCCCAGGCCCAATAAACGCAGATCCACGCGTGCTACGTGCTATGTCGGCGCAGCTAATTGGCCAATACGACCCAGTAATGACCGGTTTTATGAACGAAACCATGGCCCGCTATCGCGAAATTTTTAAAACCAAAAACGAATGGACCATGTTAGTTGATGGCACATCACGCGCAGGCATAGAAGCCGTTTTATGCTCTATTTTACGCCCAGGCGATAAAGTACTGGTGCCCATTATGGGCCGCTTTGGCCACTTGCTTGCTGAAATAGCCGAGCGCGTAGGCGCAAAAGTACACACCATAGAAGTCCCGTGGGGCGAGGTATTTACCCCCGAACAAATAGAAAAAGCCATTGTTGATGTAAAACCCCATGTACTTGCTATGGTACAGGGCGATACCTCTACAACCATGAACCAACCGCTTGAATACATTGGCGATATTTGCCAAAAGCACGACGTATTATTTTACTGCGATGCCACCGCTTCGATTGTAGGTAACGATTTACCCGCCGATGAGTGGAAACTCGATGCGCTTTCGGTTGGTTTGCAAAAATGTTTAGGTGGCCCGTCTGGCTCTGCCCCTTTAACACTGAGCGATAAATGCGCCGATTGGATCCAAAAACGCAAAAAAGTAGAAGCGGGTATTCGTACCGCGCAGCATACCGACGGCACCGAGCCATTTGTACGCTCAAACTATTTTGATTTAGGCATGATCATGAATTACTGGGGCGAAGAGCGCCTTAACCACCACACCGAAGCCACCAGTATGCTGTATTGCGCATCAGAATGTGCTCGCATTGTTATTGAAGAAGGCGTTGATAACTGCGTTGCCCGCCACAAGTTACACGGTGATGCCATGCTAACGGGTATTCAAGCGCTGGGCTTAAACGTATTTGGCGACTTAAACCATAAAATGAACAACGTAGTGGGTGTTTATATACCCGAGGGCATTAATGCTGACCACGTACGCGGACAAATGCTAACCGACTTTGGTATTGAAATTGGCACCTCGTTTGGGCCGCTGCATGGCAAAATTTGGCGTATTGGCACCATGGGTTACAACGCCCGTAAAGATGCCGTATTACAAACATTGGCAAGCCTAGATGCCTGCTTACACGCCAACGGCTATAAAGGCCCTAAAGGCGAAGCCGCTATTGCCGCCCTAGCCCATTATAAATAAAAAAGGATTTAGCATGACGATTGCAAGCCCCCTCCATGAGCCATTATTAAACAGTGAGCTGGCTAATAAATTTGCCGCGCGCGCGTTATTGCGCTGTAAAACGCTCAGTGGCCTATCGCAAATGCAAGGTGGCATTCACCGTGTGTATTTATCTAAAGAGCACAAAGAGTGTAACCTTGTCACTGCTGAATGGATGGCTGAGGCGGGCATGCAATCGTGGCAAGACGAAGTCGGCAATTTATGGGGGCGCTTAGCATCATCTAATCCAAACGCTAAACGTTTAATTATTGGCTCACACCTAGACACCGTACCAAACGCCGGTGCATTTGATGGTATTTTAGGGGTATTACTAGGTATTGAAGTAGCCGCCCTTGCACACACGCTTAAGCTTGATTTACCATTTCATTTAGATGTAGTGGGCTTTTGTGATGAAGAAGGCACTCGCTTTGCCACCACATTAATTGGCTCAAAAGCACTGGCGAACGAGTTTGACCCCCAGTGGTTAAATATACAAGATACAAACGGCATTAGTATGCGCCAAGCCATGCTTGATTTTGGCCTAACCCCTGATGATTACGCTAAAGCCGCCCTTAACAAAAACGAATTACTCGGTTATTGGGAAACCCACATAGAGCAAGGCCCAGTGCTTGAATCGGTAAACCAGGCGCTAGGCGTAGTAACCGCTATTGCTGGCGCCAAACGCGCTATGATCACCCTATCAGGCCAAAGCGGCCATGCAGGCACTACGCCAATGAACTTACGCCAAGATTCGTTAGTTGGCTGCGCCGAGCTTACCCTTGCCATAGAGCAGCTAGCAAAAAACGCGAGTAATGGTGAAGTCGCTACCGTAGGGCAAATTCATGCTCGCCCAGGCGCTACAAATGTTATTGCCGGTAAAACGACTATAAGCCTAGATGCACGCGCTCAAAATGATGCCGACCTAGCAGTATTACTTAATGCAATACATACCCGCGCCGATCAAATTGCAACATCGCGTAATTTAACGCTTGATTGGCAATGGACACATGCGGCCGACGCCGTAGCGTGCGACACTCAAATTCAGCAATTGTTTAGCAGTGCCTGTAAATTGAATAACCAAGCATCGCCTTCACTTGCCTCTGGCGCTGGGCACGATGCCATGGCTATTGCCCCTATTTGCCCTGTGGGCATGCTATTTATACGCAGCCCTGGCGGGATAAGCCATCACCCCGCAGAAGCTGTTATTGATGAGGATGTAACAAAAGCCCTTAGCGTAATGTACAGCGCACTCATGCTGTATGTAAAAGAGTTAGAAAAGTAACTATCGGTTGTGCATCCGCAGAGTAGGCTATGTGCTGTTAGCTTAGCCCTGCGTATTAAACGGGGCTGTGGTTATTAATTAAAGTCAGTATTTAAAGTCAGTGTTTAAAACTTAATTAAGGCTTAAGCCAAGCTCATTTAAACTCGCTTCAAAGCGCTGCCATTTTCTATTTATTTTACGCTTAGCCGATGAGCTCACGTAATTACTAATAGGAAAAAACTCAGTATTACCAATATCATCAACAACAACACACCGCTCAATGGTGCCGTTATTATTAACACACGCTATGCTGCGTGGTTTTATTTCTTTGGTGATCACTAAATTGTGTAATAAATAATCTTTTAAATTTAATAGTGGCTCGGCTAATGCTTCACTATTTGGCTGATTTAAATAATATTCTAGCGTTTTAGCCGGCTGATTATTTGCATCAATCACTAGGTCAAACACGTACCCTTTGCCAATATTGGTGTGTACCGTACCATGGTATCGCGCTAACAACTGCCACTGAATGTTTCGGTTACTAAGTCGCTTATAATAAGCCAGCTCATGGTCTTGCTCCTGCGAAAACCCTTCATGGCTTACTTTTATACATAAATTATGTGCCTCAGGGTGCCTGTAACACGTTCTATGCGCCCCTTTACCTACAATTAAATCGTCGTTCAATGAGATCAAACCAATTTTCGTCCTAACGTAAATTTACAAATATCAATTCGCTTAATTAAGTAACCTATTTTGAGGATTGGTATAAAACGAGGTAAATAACACGCCTTAAAATTGCACGCTTAGTATTTACATCTATTAATGCAGCTTTTATTACTATGTCAGTAATAAAGTAGGTACATTCGTTAAATAAGCCGGCCATTTTAACTATAAATTAGGGTTTATCAAGGTAAATTAGCTACAGTTTGGATGTATTAGAAGCTAAGGTAGATTTGCTTTTGTATTATTATTAAAACGAATATCAGGCTATTGAGATAAGGAAGAAGAACAAAAAATTTAGATTTGTTCGCGGTAGTTAACCTAGTCTTACAAATAAATATTTAGATAGTAGAAGCCCCGTTTTTACTATCTAAATACTCTGGTATATAGCTAAACCGACTTTGTATATTTGTATTCGCATGATACAACAGCTGCACATAAGCCACTAAAAGCTAAAATACAAACTGCAGAAACGGCACCCCAAATTGACATTATCATCACAGGTAAACCGGCATTTGGTGCAGACATAACTATTCCATTCCCTAAATCTTTAGGTGCGCCAAGGTTAGAAAAAACACCAAATAAACCAATGCAAATAGCTATAAAAAACAGTATATAACTCAAAAACCCAAGCACTCTAGAAGCGATAAGCAGGCCCTTAAGGTTTTCTGTTTTAATTGTTGAGTATGGGTAAAGTTTCATATATATCCTTAATTTAATTACTTTTATTATTTTTCTGAGCGAATGTTTATTATTCACACAAGCAAACATAAAAACAAGTAGGAGCAACTTAAATTAGCTAAATTCACCAAGTAGTTAGCCAAGCATGTTAAATTTATAACTAAGCATTAGATGTATATTGAAATAAGAGAATTGCTTTAGCTAACCTTCGCTAAAAACATTTATTTTGCAGTTATTCGGGTGGCTACATAAAACTAATTATAGGGCCACCCGTTTTAATTTTTATAGTTACTCAACCGTTACCTTTGCATCACTTACCCATGTTTCGGTTATCGCCTCTTCGTTTTTATCAACCAAATACGCGCGTATGCTTACGGGGTCGTTATTGCTCTGTTTGTAGTCAAACGCTAATCGCCATTGGTTGGTTCCCACTATTGGGTAAGCACCAATTGGCTCCAGTATTTCGCCGTTACTGGCTTCAACAATAGGCTTTATGCCACTTTCTCTATCTAGGCCTTTAAACACTGGCCCTTCAAAATCAATCACCATTTTGTTTACGCCCTCAGGAATAGGCTGGCCAGGAATTCCGCCCTGCCCTTGGCGAGTATTAACAACACTTGCTAGGTTTTTTGATTTTGGATCGAGTGGACGCCACTCAATATCATAAGAAAAGGTAAACTCATCGCCTTTACGTACCTCTTTTTCAGGCACCCAATAAGCAACAATGTTATCAAACGTTTCATCTTTAGTTGGGATTTCGATTAGCTGCACAGCGCCTCTCCCCCAGTCGCCCGTAGGCTTGATCCACGCTGATGAACGCTTATTGTAAAACACGCCGTCGTCTTGGTAGTTATTAAAGTCACGATCTCTTTGGATTAAACCAAAGCCTTTAGGGTTTTCATCAATAAAGCTATTGGTCGACACCGACTGCGGATTATTTAACGGTCGCCAAATATACTGGCCCGACCCAGTATGAATCGCTAAGCCATCGCTGTCGTGAATTTCTGGGCGCCAGTCTTTCGCTACCGTTTTATCTTTTTCTGAGTACCAATACATACTGGTTAGCGGCGCTATACCTAAGCGCTCTACATCGGCGCGCATATACAAATTAGCACTTACAGAGGTAACATGCCCTTTGGCCTCTTTGTTGTCTTTACTCAAACCAAACCGATAAGCACCTGTAACAGAGGGCCCCTCAAGTAATGCCCACACAGACATGCTCTCACCTTTATTTTCTGCAGGGCCTAGCCAAAATGCCGAAAAGCGTGGAAATTCTTCTGGCTCACTCATACCGGTATTAATTGCAATACCGCGAGCCGACAACCCATATTGCCCCTGAGGACCATCAGTTCTAAAATAAGACGCCCCCAAAAACGATATCCAATCTGGTTTTATATCAGGGCGCATAATTCTAAAGCCTGCAAACCCAAACCCTTCTGGCAGGTCGTGGGCAGGGCTATCGTCAGGCATATCAAAAAGTGCATTATTAAAAGGCAGTTCTTTAACGTTGTTTTTATCATCTCTGATGAAAATACTTACCGGTTCAGGAAAATATCGCCCAGGGTAAAATAATTGCACCGGTGCCTTTTTGCCATTTGGGTAGAGGGTTTCATCTTCTTTAAAGCGTATTTTCCAATGTTCGTCATAGGTAATTTTATCGATAAGCTCAGGGGCTGGCACTTCCACAGGCGTATAAGGCTTTTTGGCAGAGGCTTTTGCCATTGCTTTTAAATCTTCAAAAGTAAACTTAGCACTTGCTTGTGCTTGCGCCGCGTGTAACGACACAGAGGAGGCAATAATAGCGGCAATAAATAACTTTAACTTCATAAAAAGTATCTCTAATAAAGGGAGTCTAAAAATAAGCGCCCAGTACGAACGCCTAACTTAAAATGCGTGTAAAGATATTACACACCGCAATATGAACTCGCGTTTACTAAAATAACGTTATTTGGCGAAGCTTCTATGCTTAGCTGTGTTTGGGGGATTGTGTTTGAATAGTTGCGTCTGAATAGCTGTATTTAATAAATGCGGCTGATATAGCTTTTACTTAGTTTAAGCCAGTTAGTGCTTTAAAATCGAAATACTGATCTGTGCGTCGCTGCTATGCTTAGTATAACTACCTGATTAATGCAGGCTTGTGAACAAGAACTGAGAAGTCGAGTAGCATATTCAATCCTTTTTTAGCTTATAACACCCACTTAAAAGTGTTAAGCGTGAGGAATTGCCATTACATTGGTTTGCTATGTATTAAAGGCCACCACATAAGTCTAAAAAATTCCCTGTCGAAAACGATGACTTTGCTGATGAAAGCCAATAAATAGCTTCAGCCACCTCCTCAGGTTCACCTCCACGCTTAAGAGGAATAAGCTCCTTTAACCTTTCTACTCTTTCAGGTTCACCACCATCAGCGTGCATTTGCGTATTAATTAGCCCAGGACGCACACAATTAACTCTAATTCCTTCACAGGCAACCTCTAGTGATAAACCTTTAGTGAGTGTATCTATAGCCCCTTTTGAGGCAGCATAATCAATATATTCATTCGGTGAACCTGAACGAGATGCCCCCGATGAAACGTTTACAATAACACCACCTTTTCCGCCATGGCGTGTAGACATACGCTTTATGGCCTCTCGACAGCATAAAAAGTAACTAGTCACGTTGTTTGCTAAAATAGTATTAATTCTTTCAGCTGTTAAATCCTCCAAACGCGACTGCTTACGTAAAATACCAGCGTTATTAACAAGTACTGATAAAGGGCCTAGCTCGGCATCAATTTATTTAAACAGCCTTACCACATCATTCTCAACCGAAACATCTGCTTGGACTGTAATACAACGATTACCTGCAGCCCTAATATCGCTTGCGACAGCTTCGGCCGAAGCTAGATTAGACTTGTAATTGATACAAACCGCATACCCTTTTGATGCAAATAATTTAGATGTTGCAGCACCAATACCTCGACCTCCGCCCGTTATTAAAACCACTTTTGTGTTATTCATAAGTCATCCTTAAATAGTAATGCTGTAGGAATATAGAATGCTTTGCTAAACAATAAGTTGTTGGCATAAATTAGCAATACAGGAGTCAAACCAACTGTTTACGTTCTGCTTTACAATTTTTTATTATGCTTAATTTTCTTACTACGTAATTGAATACCAAGTTGCGTGCCTAATAAAACAGCCATTACATGCAGCAAAGCAGAAATTAAATATATTAAAGGCTCCATTGTTATTTCTAACAGTATATATAGTAAGGCACCGACACTTAAGTTAATAAACCAATAAACAGCCGCAACTAAAAAGGTTTTTATACGGCCTCACTGTTTGCTTATAGCCTAAGTAAAAATAAACAAATAAAGAGGCACCAAACCCGAGGACGTAATGAGTATAAATGTATGATGTGCTTTGAGTCATCTCATCAAAACCAACAATCTTTGTTGCTATTGTTGATAGAGCAACTAGCAATAAATACAAACCTACTGAAAAGAGTAAACCCCTAGAGTATTTCAAGATAATCCTTTAGTAATATAATTAGACTGTAGATTTGAATGCTAACGCCTCAAGCTTCGCTGGCGTCCTGATGACTTGATTTGTTAGGCATTTTTTCAACGAAGGTTGCCTTAACCCTTTTAGATAAAAGCAAATACGGTACCCAGATTATTCCGCCTATCAGAACTCTGAAAAATTCTTTAGCAGTTTCTGGGTCCCAAAAGGGCTCATCAGGCATGGCAAGCTGTACTAGCCATGAGTCTAAGGGTATAAAAATCAATGAAATCACCACTATTAAGATGTAAGTGAAGGGAAACCTATAGTTCTTGGAGAAAAATAGAAATGCTAAATATATTAGGGCAGCAAACATTGCTACGTTATATACAATTTCACCAATTATAAGTGGAGCCCAAAATGGACTGTATGCTTCCGAGCCAACGGTCGTTAAAGCTTCCCACGTACCATCACTGAATATTGGTTGGAATAAAGGAAAGGTTGTAGCAAAGAGCCTGATTGGGCCCATTACGACTCCAATACCAACTAATATAAGCCAACCGGACAGCCCTTTAAGTTCTTCATTATTACTCACGGTATCTCCTTGATGCCTAACAGTTTATTGAACACCACTTTGGGGGTTTATAACGCCCCAAAACGGCGCATATTACATTGCTCAATAATTCCACTAAATAACTGTAATGTAAACAAGCAATTAGACAGTAGTGAAAAAGCCTTTGTTATGTTGCCCCAAAACGACTTTTAATAATGTTATTGGACAACGTCACAATAGCTGTTTATATGCACAGTTTACTCTAAAGGTAAATTTTGCCTTTGTGCATTTAGCACGTATGAGTTTAAGCATTGGCGAGATAAGCGAGCCTTAACATAATAATGAAACAGGCCCGCTGGAGTGTTTATGATAAAACGAATTGGTTAGTGATTTACTTTACATCAAAGTTCACATGATCAAAGTAAGGGTTACTCTCACGCGCTTTAAGTACACTAATTGTAGTGAGCACAATAAGCTTTAGCTCGCCATTTACGTTAATGGCAATGCACTCTTGTTTGAGTGCATTGTGTTTTGTATCAGTTGCTACGCCACATACACCATCGCCATTTTTTAATACAAGCTCAATATTCAGCCTGTGCATACAGGCAATTTCGATGTAATCGTAATGGTTGCAACTGATCATAAAGTCCTCTTTACATTATTTAGCTGGTTTAAATAGCATTAAAGTGGCAATAACAATTAAGTTGCCTACATACCATAAATCTTTGATGACAAATTGCCCTAAACGCTCTAATAGCGTACTTGAGCTAAATGCGCCGGTTGCGGTTATTAAAAATGTTTGGGTCATTAAAAATACACTTAAACACGCTAAGCCACTAACTATAATGAGCTTTTTATTGTTAAGTAAAATGCCCGCACCAAGTAGTACTGCAAATAATACATCAAACCCACCAATGATATTTGATGCGCCTTGTACGCTAAATACCGTGTATAACCACGACATAAACGGTGAGCTTTCTACTAGGCCTACAATGGCTTTGGCTTCAAACTCATAAAATTTCATGCCGCCAATCCACAGTAACACCATAGCAACCGGTATAAAGTTTAAAAGTACGTGTTGTTTGTCTGTTAGCTTATTTTTATAAAACAAAAATAAATACAAAGGGATAACAGCAAAGTATTTAATAATGCCTTGCCCACTGCCAATAATTGGAAAGCCGCCTAACTGTGCCATCCAGCGGTTACTGGCAAATAAGGTAAGTAAAGGCACTATGCTAACTACTAACGCGAGTATAAGTGCAGGCATCGGCTTTATTAATTTTAAATGCGCAGCTAAGGTGGTGACTGCCAACGCAATCATCGCGGTGCCTGTGAGCAAACCTAATGTATTGTTACTTAGTAAGGTATCAAGTTCATAAAAACTAAAGGTAGCTGAGAGTGTGTTTGGGTTTGCACCTAAAGCAAACGATACACCAAGTAATGCAAAGCTGATTGTAAGTAAAAAGGTGAGTGCGTTATTTGTGTGTGTTATGTTCATTGTGTGCCCATTAAATCTGTAATGGCTAATAAAGACCTAATTTTTACAAAAAGTGATTCAACTAAAATTAAATTTTTAAATACAAGGAAGGACATTTTGGTTTTTACGTTTACAAAAGCCACGCCCGAAAAGCGCAGCTATTTATTATGTCTTAGAAAACTTACTATGGTAGAGCACCTTGAGGTGGCCGGCTTGTTTTTAACTGAGCAACAGCATAATGAAAGGGTTGACGAGCAATACGATTGCTCCCATCTTATACAGTTTAATGGTGATACTATAGGTACGCTAAAGTACAAGGTATGGGGTAGCCACATTGAAATAATGCAACTGCAAATACACCCTAACCATCAAAATAAAGGCTACGGCAGAGGCGTTATTGAGCAAGTAATTAAAACTGCAAAGTTAAAGCCTATCAAACTAACAGTACTTAAAAACAACCCTGCTAAAGCACTTTATACTCGACTAGGCTTTAAGGTCACTGGGGAAGATAACTATGAGTACCATATGCAAACCCAGCCTATAAATAACTAAGAGCTACTCTCTTTGATCTTTAAAATCTTTTTTTCTGAAAATGGTTAGGTGCCAGCCCCATTTAAGCGAGCCTAATCTTAAAAATACAGTGGTAAAAAGTGAGCCTAAAATACACCAAATGTAATCGACTTCTATGGTAAACAGCGCAGCATAAACTAGGCCGCCTACTAAACAGGCTGAAGCATAGGGCTCGTTTCGCATAACTGAGGGTACTTCGCGGCAAATTACATCTCGTATTAGGCCGCCAAAAATCCCTGTGGTGATCCCCATTGTTATCGCTATTACCATACCTGTACCGCTTATTAAGGCTTTTTCTATCCCCATAATATTAAATAATGCCATACCTATAGCATCGACTAATAAAAAGTAATAGTTATTTACATGAGGTAAGTAACGCACAAAAAATATGGTGGCAATAATAGCGGCGTAAGTTGAGTATAAATACTCAGGCGTAGCTATCCAAAATATAGGTTTATCTAAAAGTATGTCTCTTAGCGTGCCGCCACCTAAAGCTGTAACAGTTGCGACCACCACTACCCCAAAACCACTTATGTTTTTTTCGTAGCCTAGCAGTGCTCCTGCAACCGAAAAAAAAGCCACTCCGAGCAGCCCCAGCACCATAAAGTATTCAGCAGTCATGTGCATTCCCTTTTAAATTTTATACATTGGTGTATCAATTTATATGCCAGATGTAATAAGCAAAAGCCAAAAGCGAGGATTAAAAGTACATTTAAAAACAATGGGTTAATAAATTTTTGATAAAATTAATGATGGGCTATTATGATATGCGATATTTAAAAAGGTAATTATTTTAAAAGTGAGTAGTTTTTACACATTTTTTATTTTTAGCTGAGTCGCCTTTTTTAGTCAATTACTAAGCTCATTAATATACGTACGGGAAAGTAAACAACAGCTGGAATGCCGAATAACCAATTAGCAAAGCTTTGCGGCATGACATAAAAAGCAACCTGCTTCACCCAATATCTAATACCAACCCGCAATAATACTTAATCATTTTTAGGGGCTAAACGTGTCGCTATCTGCGCTAAAAAGTCATTAAGCGATAAGCTTAAAAATGCTAAATTATTACTTATTAAAACCCATAGTGCATACAAGCCAAGCAGGCCATCGCCCACACTGCCAATATAAGATGAGTAACCAATAAATAATAACAAGCCGCGCATGGTAAGTCCCTGTTAGCTGTATCGTTAAGTTAAATAATAAACTCGCTTAGTTAGTTACAGCCTTTGTTGGTTTTAGCTAGCTGAACGTCATGCACACTTGCATGTGCACCACAGTAAAAAATATAGTTAGAACAATGGTAGTTTTCATCCTTAATATTTAAACCATTCTCATCAAATTCTAGCTCAAACTTACAGTTAATATCGTATTCGGGCTCTTGTTCTTCAAACACCAGTTTTTTATCCTTTAGTACTAAAGGTAATGGTTCTTTCGTCCCCTCTAGTGGGGCAGTGATAGTGCAAATATGAAAGTTAAAGCCCCATATAAGGCCTTCTGCAAAGTATTTATCTTCTTTTTTAAATACATTTACATAGCTCGTTTTTAGTTTAAAATGCTCATTACTTTTGCTTCCATCGTCGTTAAGCATAGGGATCGCGCTCGTTATTTTGTCTGTCCTTGAATAACATCCTTCAAGTAAGTCTGCATGTGAATATCCACTAAAGAGCACACTTGCTAGCATCAAAAACCTTAAAGCCTGTATGCTCATTACTGCACCTTGCTACGCTGTTAATCTTCGTCAAAAAAACGGCCACTATCATCTGTCATTTTTACTGGCAGGCCGTTATCAACCATAAAATAGTAAAAACGTAGGTCGTCAATTAAATCTGGAGCGGTTATTTCAATATCTTGGTATGTCGCGTTTTTAAACTTAAATCGTAAAATATGCTCAAAACGCTTAGTTTGGCAATAAAGCACTTCTTCTAGCTCAGACACTTTTATATTTATGCCGAGTAGTTCAAACTCGCCATTTACAATTTCAATTGCATGAGCCTGTTCTGTGTTTGCACAATACCACTGTGAAAAAAACCTCAATAATACAAACGCAAAGAGGTATAAAAATTGATGCAGCAAAGGCTGTTCAATAAATACCTCTACCCAAAATAAAACTATAACTGCGATAAATGTGTTGAAACCAAGCGTCCAAAGTAGTTTTGCGCTGGGTGTTTTTTTGTACCTTGTTAGTTTTTTCATAAATCCCTTTAAAGTATTATCCTTCGCTGAGTATTGCTATTGCTAAATATTACTCACTTTTGTTCCCGCTATATGATCGTGTAAACAGCGTTTATCTTTTCCTAATATAAATGCAGGGTTTACAAATCCAGCAATGAACTGACCGACCGAAGGGACCAGTGATAACAGCTGCATAGGTAACATGCGTTTAAAGTAAATAGTTATAAAACTTGCTTTTGTGCCGTCTAGGTTTTCTATACGAATAGACATACAGTATTTACCAATAGTTTGTCCGCATTGATACATAAGGTAGGCATGAAGCACTAACGTAGAAAACACACCGTAAACAAATAAAAATGCAGATAAACCCAGATTTGGTTGGCTTAAGTTATCAAAACCGATATACATTATTACAGGTATAAAAAATGCTATACCTAATAGGCCGTCAATAATAGCAGCAACAAGCCTGTCCCCGCGTGATGCTTTTTCTCCCGCTATTTTTAGGTCGGCATTGTGTGCGGGCTCTTGCGCTTCTCGGGTTTTTATAAGCTCGTCTATTTCTTTTGCGCGCTCAGGAAAACGTTCTCGGTCAATGACTTTTGCGCTGGAGTAAAGTTCATCTAATGTGTAGGTAGAAAAGTCTATTGGGGTGTCCATGCTTGGGGTATTCCTTAACGTAATTTAACCCAAAGTAGCATAGCTTTAGTAATTTATTCAATATCTTAAATTAAAGACTGGAGTAGCCTTTAGCTTTTAACTTTTAGCTTTTAGCTTTTAGCTTTTAGCTTTTAGCTTTTAGCTTTTAGCTTTTAGCTTTTAGCTTTTAGCTTTTAGCTTTTAGCTTTTTGAGCATAAAAAATGGCGCTAAAAAGCGCCATTCAAAAAACAATTAAATTAAAGCGCTAGGCTTAAAATTTTCTTCGCTTTAGCTATGTCAATATCGCCATGTTCGCCAAGGGCTGTCATGCCGTTACGCTCAAGGTTGTTGGCAACGGCTTCAACCGCGTCTTCACCTAGGTCGTAATCGCCAAGTTTTGTTTTAATGCCCATTTGCTCAAAAAAGTCTTGAGTATGTTTAATGGTTGCATCAATCAGCTCGTTTTTGTCTTGCATATCAAGGCCAAATACACGCTCACCTAACTGAATAATTTTAGCGCGTTTTTGCTCTTGCTGAACAAACATAAGCGGCGGTAATACAATTGCAAGTGTTACAGCGTGATCTAAGCTATAAAGCGCTGTTAGCTCGTGGCCAATCATATGCGTAGACCAATCTTGCGGTACGCCTTGGCCAATTAAGCCATTTAGTGCCATCGTTGCCGACCACATTACGTTTGCACGAACATCGTAATCTTCTGGGTTTTCAAGGGCTTTAGGGCCTTGCTCAATTAGCGTAGATAAAATGCCTTCTGCAAAACGGTCTTGCAGTGGCGCATTAACTGGGTACGTTAAGTATTGCTCAATAACATGTACAAACGCATCAACTACACCGTTAGAAATTTGGCGTGTTGGCAGTGAGAATGTATACGTAGGATCAAGTACGGCAAATTGCGGTTGCACTATTGGCGTACCAAAGGCACGTTTTTGCTGGGTTTCTTTACGGGTAACAACTGAGTTACCGTTGCTTTCTGAGCCAGTAGCCGGAAGCGTTAATACCGCGCCAATAGGTAATGCACTTTTTACTTCTGCGCCATTAACTAAAATATCCCAGCCGTCGCCTTCGTATTTTGCTGCTGCCGCTACGTATTTAGCGCCGTCGATAACACTACCGCCGCCTACAGCTAGTATAAAGCTAACGTTTTGCTCTTTCACAATTTCTACAGCTTTAGAAAGTGTTTCGTAAGTTGGGTTTGGCTCAACTCCCGAAAACTCCACAAAGTCCACACCTTCAAGTGCATTTACTACATCGTCATATACGCCGTTCTTTTTGATCGAACCGCCACCGTATAAAAACATGACCTTGCCTTGGCTTGGTACGCGGCTTGCGATCTCATTAATTTGATCTTTGCCGAATAAAATCTCGGTGCGGTTTTTAAATGCAAAATTTAACATATTTGTACTCTACTTGGTTACGGGGCACAGCCCCTGGTGCTCATTGCTTTATAAAATGGGAATTAATAGTTAACTTTCAAGTAATTAATTACCTATTTTATAAATTAAATATGAAAACGGTTAATGTCTAACTGAACGAGCGCAAGTGTACGCGCACTTTACAATAACTAGAATTCAGTTAATCTTGCTTTACCCATCGGATTTCTGATACCTAATGTTTTATGTCTTATTTTGTACAATTACGCACCTTTGTTGAGGTATATCGTTGTAAAAACATCTCTCGGGCTGCTAAAAATTTGGGGCTGTCGCAACCAGCTGCAACCGCGCATATACAAACAATGGAGTCGGTGGTAGGTAAATCGTTATTTGAGCGGCGTCACCGAGGCGTAGAACCAAGTAATGCCGCCCACGATTTAGCAGGCCAAGTGGCAAATCACCTTGATGCTATAGAGCAAAAAGTCGCCTCTGTACGCACCCGTTCAAACGATGTGAGTGGAACGATTACACTAGCCGGGCCCGCCGAATATATTAGTTATGTTGCCTCAGCACAGCTGGCAAATTTGTTACAAGCAGGCAATGTTGATGTGGTCGTGCTGCCTGGTAATCGTGAGCAAATTTATACAGCGCTCGACACCGGCGTTGCCGATATGGCTATTACAGCCTCCCTGCCTGATAACAAAATTTACGACTTTGAAGTGCTCGACAGCGAAGAGCTAGTACTGGTGGCACACCGTTTATTAGCGCAAAGCTTAGAGGGGCAAACCATTACGCCAGCACTTTTAAATACGCTGCCGGTGGTCAGTTACGACAGTCAATTACCGCTTATACGCCAGTATTTTGATATTGTATATAAACAAAGCTGTACGTCAAAAATAATTGCACGCTGCCCCGACATACGCGCGCTCGCCGGCATAGTAAGAACCGGTGTAGGCTATACCGTGCTGCCTGATTATATATGTCATGACGATATTCAATCGGGTAGATTAATTAAACTTGGTCCGCAAGGGCCGGAAAACAATTTGTACTTAGCGTGGCGTAAAGGGGCGCTTGCCCACCCGCGGCTTAATTATGCCCGCGATGTGTTAATGGCTTTTTCTAATATTAATAAATACGCAAAATAGTTTTTTTACTTATACCAATCCGCATAATTAAGTGATCTATTTTGAGGATGGGTAAACGTGATGATAGCAAGGCAAAAAATTCGCTACTTAGTTGTTCTCGGCAATTGCTCCTGCATTGCTCTACCTTCTGCATCCATGCAGTCGTAAATGAGAATTTTTTAACGCAGATAGCGACACGTTTAGCCCCTGAAAATCATTATGTATTATTACGGATTGGTATTGAACGCTGGTTATTTAATAAAATAGCCAACCGCGCGCCATTGCCCACTGCTTTTACTTAATGTAAGGGTTTCAACCGCAAGCCTTGCTGAAAATTGCGTTTTAAATTGCACAATAAGGTATTTACCTTGCGGGGCACCAGGTAAAGATGAGTAAGCGTTAGCACTTATTTGTTCTCGCGTAGCCACTTTACCTAGTGGCGCACGCACTGTGTTTAGGGCGCTTTTCCAGTTTGCTTTACTTAATTGCGATTTAAATAACGCATCGGCTTGTTGCCAACTTTTTGTGTATTCACCCGCATCAATTAACTGTAACCAGTTTATTGCTACGGGCATATTTTTAGTGGTTTCGGCCCACACTGAGCAGCTTATAAACAAGCATAAAATTAAAATGAGGGGTTTCATCATTCTTCCTTTTAATCTGGCGTTAAAAGTAAATATAAATGATATAAACAAAGCAATCGAGAAATTCTTATTCGTAAATTTGACTCATTAGCTCTGTTTATTACCTAACTCTATTAACGTTAATGCGGCATTTAAACGCGTATTTAACTGATAAAAAATAAACGAACTAAATAAAGCGATAATGCATAAAAGTATGCCCATTTGTATTTTGCTGCTTAGTTCAAAAACAAATAACGAAGCCGATAGTATAATTAAAGCTAAAGAATAAGCTATTGATTGAAAAGTAAAATTAATATCGCCTTGCGCAACTTTAAGTAATTCTTCTTTTGTCATTGTAATGTCCGTTTTGTGTTTGTGGCGGGAGGTATTTAAAATTAAAAATATTGCTCTACTTTAGTGCTTCTATGTTTTTAGGGTTTACTAAATTCATTACCGCAAGGTAAATCCAACCACCAATAAAAGTAAATCCTAAGGCAAACGTAACAAATGCACTAACAAGCTTTGAACGATTTTGTTTAGCAGCTAAACGTACTGAAAGTAAGGCCGGTATTAAAGATGAAAAAATTAAAATAATGTAGATAAAATTAGCACTAATATTCATTAAAAATCCTTTATGTTAATTGGGAGATGGCTATCTTTTGAAGTAATACCATAAATACCTAAAGATACTTAAACCACATCTAAAGCTATCATAAAAAGTGCTTTTATAGGTACATTTTGTCCCGTCCTGAAATAGGTTGACGGTTTTAATGAAAGACTTGGTGCGAAAGCGCCAGGTCTTTTTTATGCACTTGATTTGGTGTTTTCATATCCAAACTTAAGTGCGGTCGCATTTCATT
>Ga0160421_1000088_pt1 | contig 58440 bp, 56 predicted proteins | sample TAMARWmetagpilot_FD_108195 | JGI IMG/M metagenome (GOLD analysis project Ga0160421, IMG submission 108195) | Phycosphere-associated microbial communities from TAMU algal ponds, Corpus Christi, Texas, USA - TAMU ARW-7 10/27 metagenome pilot | ecosystem: Engineered > Artificial ecosystem >... | reverse complement strand
TCAGTTTCAATTGAGACTCTAAATTTGTTTGCCTCACTACCTAAGTAGCTTGGCTGTTAGAACTCAATCTGTACGAGTGCCCACACAGATGATTGCTTTATATTGTTAAAGAACGTTGCGACGTTGTCGCTAGGGATGCGTATAATACACCCTTTATTTTCCGAGTCAACACTTAATTTTAAACTTTCTTTTTAGAAGATTTAAAACCGAAGTTTTACTTAACTCTCTGAGCCGTTGTGCCTTGCTATGCTTCAGCGTTTCCCGTCTCAGTGGGGTCGCATTATAGGGAGATTCGAGCGGGGGTCAATGTTTTATTTCAGCTTTTTGACAAATAAATGAATTTAGTATGAAACGCATACAAATAAAGGCCTGCGGGCTGATTTTAGATTAAAAAACGCGCATGTTAAGTCGCTATTTTACAGCTAATATTTGCGCGTTAGAAAAAGCAGTACATTTAGTAATCACTGTACTGCTTTGTTGGTTTTAATTTGCTGCAATTTGCCATACAGCTATAGAACCTGAGATCTCATTACCGATTATAAGCAGTGGCTCGCCTGTCGCACTTTGTTCGGCAGGTACAAACACCATGCCTTCGGGTGCAAGGTCGCCGGTTATATCTGCCCCTTCTATTACACCACGGTTATAAAAGTAATCTTCAAATTGCACATCGTAAGGGTTGGTAATATCGTACACCATAATCCCGCCCATGCGCTCAAGACCTATAAAGGCAAAAGTGCGTTCGTCTATCGTACCTATTGTTAGCGCTTCGGGTTCTGCGCCTTTATCATCTGAGCGTGTGTCACCTTCGTTTTCATCTTCATTGTTATTAAAGGCTTCACCATGAACCGATGCGGTAATACGACCTATATCATCACCTGAGTCAAATACCACCAGCCCATTACTGTCCCAAATAGTAAATGAGCGTGCACCATAGGCATAAAGCGATTCGTATTGACCGTCGTCACTCGTATCACCTTTTACAGTGCTTACTTTCAAGCGGCCTATATCGTCATCGTCGTTATTTAAGTAGTCAAAATTAGCTGCAAGCGTTAAATCTTCAACACGGCTTTCATCTATATAGGCAAGACAGCCATCATCTTCATCGTAATCAAGGCCGCCCTTTGCTGCGCAGTCTGCTTCATCTGTTACATCAAAGAAGTACTCGCGTGCATCACCTTCATTTGCCGATACTATAAAATTTGCACCTTTCCAGCTAAAGCTTGAAATTGTATCTGGCTGATACATACCATAAAGGCCTGGGTACGATTTAAAATTAACACCGCCGTCTTTATCTGAGGCATCTATTTGTAAATCTGACCAGTCTTTAAAGCCTAGCGCTTTTAGCTCTACGCTATTATCTTCTAGGTTAATAATAGCCAGACCGTTATTTTCTTGAATTGATACGTAGGCATATTTGTTATCTTTAGAAATGCTGACGTACTCAGGCTCTAAATCCATAGCTACTGTCGTATTTATTACATTTCCGTTAATAGTGCGCCCAGTAGGGTTAGCAAACACAAATCCATCAGATTCAAGTTCAGCTTGCTGACTATTGTAAGTAGTAAAGTCAATATTAGTTGCCGTATCGGCTACTACACCTTCTACTATATTAATTATGCTTACAGAGCCTTCTGGGTCGATACTGTAATCGCCATTAGGTTCACCTTCATTGGCTACAACTACTTTTGTACCGTCGTGGTTAAAAGTCACCATGTCTGGTAAAAAGCCTGCTGGTACATTTTTTATGAATGCGGGTGCATCGCCGCTTATGTCGTAAAATGCAATTTGTCCCGCTTCGCCCACATTTTTAGCAGCCATAGCCACAGCTAGTACTTGGTTGTTTTCATCTATTGCTATGCTGTTGGCATCGCCAGGGGTGTTGTCGTTTAAGGTAAGGGTACTAGTTGATGTTAGGTTAGTTGCACTCACTATCCCTTCGTTATCTTGAACAAGGGCCGCCGTATCAAAGGTGTCGGCGGGTATAATATTAACAACGGCTTCATCACCAGAGCTATTAATGGCGTATATCCACTTTTTAGATGCTTGATAAGCGACTATTTCGGCTGCACCTTCGGGGCTTTGGGCATTAAGTACAGCGCGGCCTACTAAACTTATATTTAACGCAGAGTTTGCATTGGTGCCGTTAGTACCATTTTGACCCGCTGTACCTTGCTCCCCTTGGGTACCTCGCGTGCCGTCTTGGCCGTCATCTCCATCTAGTGAGCAACCTGTTAATATTGATATGAGTGAAAGTGCTATAAGTGACCTTTTTAACATTGTTATTTTCCTTAGTGTGGTATTGAACAAAATAACAACACACAGGTATGACAAAGCTATGGCACTTTTATTTTCATTAGATTTCGGCAATAAAAAAGCGAGTGTTAAACTCGCTTGAAGCTAGGGAGTAGCTTATTACCCATGAAAGCAGCTTTGTAGCTAAAAGCTATTAATTTCGAGTTTCTTTTATAAACTCTTTTAGCTCATCAACCGAAGGCTCAATACCTTGTTGGTTTTTTTGTTCGAACCAATCGGCTAGATCACTGATTATGACAGAGCCATCTTGTAAGCATAACTCATCGTTTTTTAGCCAAACATCAGGCGATCGAAGTGAGGGTTCAGTATACCAACTACAATAAGTGTAACCTCTGCTTTTTAAATTAGCCTCTATAACAAGATTCGTCGGGATTGATAGAATTAATAAAACAATTAAACCTACAACTGCAGTTTTAAATGCATTAATTAAAGTTAACTTTATATCAAACCCCAAAAAGCGCTGTAAAGTCGATAAAAACGTTAGAAATAAGCAAGGCAATAATAAAAAAGATAATAGTATGGTGGCCTGCTCTTTGATAAAAAATTGAGGCTGACTAACTAAAAATATAGTTTCCACTTCGGAAAAAAAGTTTAAGGCTATTTTGTAGCACAGTCCTCCACTAATAATTAACAAGAAAAAAACAGATGCTAATTCCTTCATATTTGCAAAAGATAACTTCTTATCTGCTTTTTTCCATTCTAAAAACTTCAAAAGTTATAAGACCTATTTTTTTTAAACATAGGAACCCCAAAAAACTCATGTAAAAATTCATTTGGATTTTCTTTATATTCGTTATTAATTTTCTGCGCTCCAGCCCTAATTTTAACTACATCACTTTGTATCTTATTTTCAATATTTCTTAACTCTTCAGAAAGTACTTTTACATAACCACTGGTATCCGAAAATGCAATTGAAAAAGCCACCCCAACGACTACAACAACCAACAAGGGCACTAATACTGTACCAGCAATTATTGTTGCTAAACCTGCTGATGCTGATGATGCAACACCTAATATTGTACTAGTAGTCACAATAGCAGCTCCAACTACAGCCATGTCTACGGCTACACCTGCTACTAAGTCATGCCATGTTTTTTGATCGTTTAATAAATAGTCTGTAGCATGAAATGTCACTGAAATTACTAGAGTAAGCACAAACCCACCCTTCATAGCTTTTGCAGCTTCTAATTTACCGACACCGATAGTAAAAAGTTTGGGGTTGCTTGCTAAATAACGAGTACCCGTTAAATGAGCTTTGATACCGGGGTAAGAGGACATTATAATAGCGGGGGAACCATTATAAACTTTAATTTTAAACTTACCGAAAACATTACCTTGGCGCTGCATTGCAACCGCTATAATGGCTAATGCCTTCACATCATCAAATAAAGGATAGAGTCCACCTCCAGTCTTTAATTGATCTTTAATTCGTTTCCATTTACTTGATAGTGAATTATGCTCTTCCAGTAACTCATCAAGCCAATCAACCACTTCTGAACGAGATTTACCTTGCTTCATCTTTACAGAAATAATGTAGTCTACAAACTCTGCTGAGTTCATTTGGATGAGCGTGTGATTATTACCTGATAGTATGTTTTTGATTTGATTTTGGCGCTGCCTTTCGGCGACAGCACGACGAGCATATGCAGACATAAGACTTCCTTGAGTGTAGTTTTTAATCCGTTAACTATAAGTTTAAATAATAGTCAAAATTTAAGCAATAAAAAAGCGAGTGTTAAACTCGCTGTAATTATTTAATAAGTAATGATCGTTGCTATTTTTTAACTGGGCGTTTCCAGCCCGTTAAATTACGCTGTTTAGAACGTGCTATTGCAAGTTGTTCATCTTCAACGGTACTGGTGATCACAGAGCCTGCACCTACAGTTGCTGTTGTACCAATGTGTACTGGGGCAACAAGTGATGAGTTAGAACCAATAAAGGCGTTATCACCAATAATGGTTTTTGCTTTATTAACTCCATCGTAGTTACAGGTAATAGTACCAGCGCCTATATTCACTTTTTCACCAATTTCAGCATCGCCTAAGTAACTTAAGTGGTTTGCTTTAGAGCCTTTACCTAAGCGGGTTTTTTTCATCTCTACAAAATTACCAATGTGCGAGTCTTCTTCCATTACCGCACCAGGGCGCAGGCGAGCATATGGGCCTAGCGTACATTTAGCCGCTACGCTTGCATCTTCAATTAGGGTATTCGCTTTTATTACAACGTTATCGCCTATGGTACAGTTTTTAAGTACGCAGTTAGGGCCAATTTGTACGTTATTGCCAAGGGTTACATTACCTTCAAAAATAACGTTTATATCAATTAATACGTCTTCGCCTGTTTTAACATTGCCACGTACATCAATACGAGCAGGGTCGGCTAGGGTGGCACCATTTAACATTAACTCTTCTGCTTGCCATGCTTGATAAGCACGCTCTAGGCCTGCAAGTTGTACGCGGTTGTTTGCGCCTTCAACTTCCATTGCATGATCGGGCTGTGCTGACGTGATTTCTACACCTTCACTGTGCGCCATAGCAACAATATCTGTAAGGTAGTATTCACCCTGCGCATTATTGTTAGATAGATTGCCTAACCATGTTTTTAAAAGCTTGCCGTTAACCGCCATAATGCCGGTGTTTACTTCGCTGATAAGTAGCTGCTCAGCGCTTGCATCTTTTTGCTCAATAATACCTACAAGCTTGCCATCTTCTCGTAGCATACGGCCATAGCCATTTGGGTTAACCAAATTAACTGTTAATACCGCCAAACCATTTTTAGGTGTTGCGGCTAGTAAGCGCTCAAGTGTTGATTGCTTTGTAAGGGGTACATCGCCGTATAAAACAAGCACAGTGTCGTCATCATTAATATGAGGGCTTGCTTGTGCTACTGCGTGGCCAGTACCAAGTTGTTCTGCTTGCAGTACCCAGTTTACGTCGTTATCGGCAAGTTGTTGTTGTAATAGTTCGCCGCCATGCCCGTAAACTAAGTTAGTGGTGGTTGCACCAAGTGCCTTTGCGTTATCTATAACATGCTGCACCATAGGTTTACCTGCCACTTTATGCAGTACTTTTGGTAGAGCTGAGCGCATGCGAGTACCTTTACCCGCAGCAAGAATTACTGTTGTTAGAGCCATTAAAACAATTTCCTTTTTCCGTTGTTTTAGTGAGGAGTTAATGAAAGTAGCTTAACTAGATTACGCATGTCACTCCATGTATACATACTCAGCGGTATTATAAAAAATAATGACTGAATCTATGATAAACAAACTGTTCATAATAATTACACTTATTGTAACCAGCTTTGCAGGTTGATATAAGTGTAAAGCCAAATTACAGGCACAAAAAAGCCCACATAATGTGGGCTTTTAAAAACCGGATAGGCTTACTTTTTACGTAATTGCTGAATTACGCGAAGTTGTGCAATAGCTTCTGCTAGTTGCATAGCTGCTTTTTGATAATCAAATTCAGCTGCTGACGCATTAGCCATTTGGCTTTCTGCGTCACGCTTAGCTTGCTCTGCGGCTTGCTCGTCTAGGTCTTCACCACGAACAGCTGTATCAGCAAGTACGGTTACTATGTTCGGTTGAACTTCTAGTGTACCGCCAGCAATATAGATCAGTTCTTCTTCACCATGTTGCTTAACTAAACGTACCATACCAGGTTTAAGGGCAGTTAGTAGTGGGGCGTGACCGGCATTAACACCAAGCTCACCTTCACTACCAGATACTTGAATCGATTCAACTAGACCAGAGAACAAGCTCTGCTCTGCGCTTACTACGTCAAGATGTACAGTCATAGCTGCCATACTACCCTCCTAATTACATGCTTTTAGCTTTTTCTTGAGCTTCTTCGATAGAGCCAACCATGTAGAACGCTTGCTCAGGAAGGTCATCAAATTCACCGCTTAGAATGCCTTTAAAGCCAGCAATTGTGTCTTTTAGTGAAACGTATTTACCTGGCGCACCTGTAAATACCTCTGCCACGAAGAATGGCTGAGATAGGAAACGCTGGATTTTACGTGCACGAGATACAAGTTGCTTATCTTCGTCAGAAAGCTCGTCCATACCTAGGATAGCAATGATGTCTTTAAGTTCTTTGTAACGCTGAAGAACTGTTTGAACGCCACGTGCTGTATCGTAGTGCTCTTGACCAATTACTAATGGGTCAAGTTGACGTGAAGATGAATCAAGTGGGTCTACCGCTGGGTAGATACCAAGTGATGCGATATCACGTGAAAGTACTACTGTTGCATCTAAGTGAGCAAAGGTAGTTGCTGGAGATGGATCCGTTAAATCATCCGCAGGTACGTATACCGCTTGGATTGATGTAATTGAACCTGTCTTCGTTGAAGCGATACGCTCTTGAAGTACACCCATTTCTTCAGCAAGTGTAGGCTGGTAACCTACCGCTGATGGCATACGACCAAGAAGTGCAGATACTTCTGTACCAGCAAGCGTGTAACGGTAGATGTTATCTACGAAGAAAAGTACATCGCGACCTTCGTCACGGAACTTCTCAGCCATAGTAAGACCAGTTAACGCTACGCGTAAACGGTTACCAGGAGGCTCGTTCATCTGACCGTATACAAGCGATACTTTATCAAGTACGTTTGAATCGTTCATCTCATGGTAGAAATCGTTACCCTCACGAGTACGCTCACCAACACCTGCGAATACTGAGTAGCCGCTGTGCTCGATTGCGATGTTACGGATAAGTTCCATCATGTTTACGGTTTTACCTACACCGGCACCACCGAATAAACCAACTTTACCACCTTTAGCAAATGGACATACAAGGTCGATTACCTTGATACCAGTTTCTAAAAGTTCTACTGAACTTGATTGCTCTTCGTATGAAGGCGCTGCACGGTGAATAGACATACGGTCTTCTTCGCCGATTGGGCCAGCTTCATCGATTGGCTCACCAAGTACGTTCATGATACGACCAAGCGTTGCTTTACCAACTGGAACTTGAATCGCTTCACCTGTATTTTCTACCGCTGCACCACGACGTAAACCGTCAGTAGTACCTAGTGCGATAGTACGAACAACACCGCCACCTAGCTGTTGTTGAACTTCTAAAGTCAAACCAGCTAAATCGCCATCTGTTACTTTTAGCGCGTCATATACGGCTGGCACGTTGTCTTGAGAAAACTCAATATCCACAACGGCACCGATAATTTGGACGACCTTACCTAAACTCATGTCTATTCCTCTCGTTAATCTTTGCCTGAAGCATTAAACTGCGGCTGAACCAGAAACAATCTCACTAATTTCTTGTGTGATTGCCGCTTGGCGGGCCTTGTTATAAACAAGCTGTAACTCATCCATAAGGTCGCCGGCATTATCTGTTGCAGCTTTCATTGCAACCATACGGGCAGCCTGTTCAGAGGCAGCGTTCTCAACCACACCTTGGTATACCTGAGACTCAACAAAGCGTACAAGCAAAGACTCTAATATAGCGTCTGGGCCTGGCTCGTATAAGTAGTCCCATGTGTGGGCAGATACTTCTTCTTCAGCTTTTGGCAAAGGGAGTAACTGGTCAATTGTTGGTTCTTGCTTCATGGTATTAACGAAGTTGTTATATACCAGGAATAAACGGTCAATTTTACCTTCAGAGAATGCATCTAGCATAATTTTTACAGGACCAATTACGTCTTGTACTGAAGGCTTATCTCCAAGGCCTGCTTTTTTAGCAAGCACTTGACCGCCAAAACGTTGAAAGAAGCTAGCAGCTTTGCTACCTAAAGTTGCAAACTCAGCGTCCACACCTTTTTCTTTCCACGCTTTAATGTCTAATGCAACTTTTTTAAACTCATTTGAGTTTAAGCCGCCACATAGACCACGGTCTGTAGAGATAACAATATAACCAACTCGTTTTACTTCACGTTCTTCTAAGAACGGGTGAGTAAAATCAAGATTTGCTTGAGCAACACGACCAATTACTTTGCGTAATTTGTCAGCGTATGGACGGCTTGAAGCCACTCGTTCTTGCGCCTTTTTCATTTTAGACGCAGCAACCATTTCCATTGCGCTAGTGATCTTTTGAGTGTTTTTAATACTCCCGATCTTGCTTTTAATCTCTTTTCCGCTGGCCATGACTCTCTCTCCGAATCAAGGTGTGCTTTAGTAAACTAAAGCGCACCATTAATAACTAAATTACCAAGTTTGCGTAGACTTGAACTTCTCAAGAAGTTCTTTAAGCTGCGCTTCGATCTCGGCGTTGTAGTTACCAGTTTCATTGATTTGAGCCACAAGCTCTGCGTATGTGCTACTTGCATAAGAAAGTAAAGCTGCTTCGAAATCCATAATTTTAGAGATTTCGATATCTTTCAGATAACCTTTCTCAGCTGCAAATAACGACAAAGACATTTCAGCAACAGACATTGGTGCGTACTGTTTCTGCTTCATTAGCTCTGTTACACGCTCACCATGCTCAAGTTGAGCACGAGTTGCATCATCAAGGTCAGACGCGAACTGCGAGAACGCAGCTAATTCACGGTACTGAGCTAGGGCTAGACGGATACCGCCACCTAGTTTCTTAACGATTTTAGTTTGTGCAGCACCACCAACACGCGATACCGAGATACCAGCATTTACTGCCGGACGGATACCTGAGTTGAATAAGTCAGTTTCTAAGAAGATCTGACCATCGGTGATAGAGATAACGTTTGTCGGTACGAACGCAGAAACGTCGCCGCCTTGAGTTTCAATGATTGGCAATGCCGTCAATGAACCAGTTTGTCCTTTCACTTCACCGTTAGTGAACTTTTCAACGTAATCAGCGTTTACACGCGATGCACGCTCTAAAAGACGCGAGTGAAGGTAGAATACGTCACCTGGGTATGCTTCACGACCTGGTGGACGCTTAAGTAGTAATGAGATTTGACGGTAAGCAACAGCTTGCTTAGATAAATCATCATATACGATTAATGCGTTTTCACCACGGTCACGGAAGTATTCACCCATAGTACAGCCCGAGAACGGTGCTAAGTACTGAAGTGCCGCAGACTCAGAAGCAGATGCTACAACTACGATAGTATTTGCAAGTGCACCGTGCTCTTCTAATTTACGTACTACGTTAGCAATAGTAGATGCTTTTTGGCCAACCGCTACGTACACACACTTAACGCCTGTGTTCTTTTGGTTGATGATTGCATCGATTGCTAGTGCAGTTTTACCTGTTTGGCGGTCACCGATTACAAGCTCACGCTGACCACGACCAACTGGAATCATCGCATCAATAGATTTGTAACCAGTTTGAACTGGCTCATCTACAGATTGACGCTCGATTACACCTGGTGCAATTTTTTCTACAGGTTCAAAACCGTCGTTATCTAAAGCGCCTTTACCGTCGATAGGAGCACCTAGTGTGTTTACAACACGACCAAGTAAGCCAGCACCAACAGGAACTTCTAAGATACGACCAGTTGTGTATACTTTTACGCCTTCAGTAAGGTCAGCGTAAGGACCCATAACTACTGCACCAATTGAGTCACGCTCAAGGTTTAGTGCGATAGCATAACGGTTGCCTGGAAGCTCAATCATCTCACCTTGCATACAGTCAGCTAGACCGTGGATGCGGATGATACCGTCAGTAACAGATACGATAGTACCTTCGTTACGAGCTTCACTTACAACTTCGAACTGCTCAATACGTTGTTTGATCAGATCTGAAATTTCAGTGGAATTAAGTTGCATGCTCTTTTTCCCAATTACGATTGTAGTGTTGTGGCTAAGCGATTTAATTTACCGCGTACTGAGCCGTCGATTACAGTGTCACCCGCCTTAATAATAAGGCCGCCAACAACTGCAGCGTCTTCACTACAATTCAGCTTAACTTTGCGTGCGAAACGTTTTTCAAGTGTCGCTACCAATGACTCTTGCTGCGCTGCAGCAAGAGGGGTTGCCGAAATCACATCTACGTCGATTTCTTTGTCATACTCTGCTTTAAACGCAGCGAATAACTGAGCAACCTCAGGCAGTGCAATCAAACGTCCATTTTCAGCCATCACCTTAACTAGGTTCTGACCTTGTTCGTTGAGCTGCTCAGCACATAAGTTAATAAATAACTCAGCTTGTGCAGTAGCAGTAGGCAATCCAGCTAGAACGGCTGATGCTTGTTCATTACTGGCAACTTCGCCTGCAAAAAACAACATGTCATTCCAGCTTTCAATCGTGCCTTTTTCAACGGCAAGTTCAAAAGCCGCTTTAGCGTATGGGCGAGCGATAGTAGTCAATTCAGACATGCTCATACCCTCCTAATTACAGCTCAGCGACAAGTTTTTCAACGATGTCACTATGTGCGGCTTGATTGATTTCACGCTCTAAAATTCTTTCAGCGCCAACCACTGCCAGAGTTGCTACTTGCTTACGTAGCTCTTCTGTTACACGGTTACGCTCTGATTCAATTTCAGAGTGCCCTTGAGCAATAATTTTTTCACGCTCTTCTTGTCCACGAACAGTTTCTTCGTCAACAATAAGCACGGCACGCTTTTTAGCTTGTTCAATGATATCAGCCGCTTGAGCTTTTGCATCTTTAAGCTGTTCTGCAGCTTTTTGTTGCGCAAGTTCTAAGTCTTTTTCGGCTCTATCAGAGGCAGCTAAACCATCTTCAATTTTCTTCTGGCGAGACTCAATTGCATCATTAAGTGGTGGCCATACATATTTCATACAAAATAGTACAAACACCGTAAACGCAATTAATTCACCGATAAGAGTGGCTGTTATGTTCACGACCGCTCCTCCTTAAAATAGTAAGCTGTTCAAAAAATAAAATTAAAGTACGAACAGGATTACCATTGCGATACCAACACCGATCATTGCTACCGCATCGATTAGACCAGCTAGGATGAACATCTTAACTTGTAATGAAGGTGCAAGTTCAGGCTGACGCGCACATGCTTCTAGGAATTTACCACCCATGTTACCGAAGCCGATAGCAGTACCGATTGCACCGAAGCCGATAAGTAAAGCAACTGCGATGTACTTAAGACCTAATACTAGTTCCATTTTTTTCTCCAAAGTTTCAATTGTTAAAGTTAAATATAAAAAGTGTATAAATTAATGATTGTCTGAACTTGCCATGCTTAGGTAAACAATGGTTAGCATCATAAATACAAATGCTTGTAACACGATTACTAAGATATGGAATACAGCCCAAACAAAGTGCAACGGAAGTTGCATTAAACCAACTGCGCCGATAAGTATGAATATCAATTCACCAGCGTATAAGTTACCGAATAAACGCAGTGCTAACGAGAAAGGCTTAGACACTAGAGCGATTGTTTCTAGTAATAAATTACAAGGAATTAAGAAAATCATAGCCACTTTGCTATTAGAGCTAAACGGGTGAAGTGTAAGCTCTTTAATGAAGCCACCAACCCCTTTAATTTTAATAGAGTAACCAATCATCAGAATAAACACACCCAATGCTAATGCAGCGGTTAAGTTTATGTCTGTGGTAGGTACAATTTTCATGTAAACGTCGTGTGAGTCCATGCCAAAGGCTTGTTCACCAACAAAACCAGCAAGTGCAGGTAAGAAATCAACTGGGATTAAATCCATTAAGTTCATTAAGAACACCCAAACAAAAATTGTTAAGGCTAATGGAGCAATTAATTTGCTTTTACCGTGGTAAGTGTCACGTACGTTGTCACCAACGAACTCAACAATCATTTCAATAAAACATTGAAATTTACCCGGTACTCCGGTGTGAGCTTTCTTTGCGGCGCTTCGGAAGGTCCATAAAAATAATAGACCAAGTCCGATTGACCATGCGAGGGTATCTATATTCCATGTCCAGAAACCACTGTCTGCACACGCTTTGTTGAAGGCAAGACCTGAGTCGGTCATACACATCTTAGCGTTTGTTAAGTGATGCTGGATATGGCTTGATATAGTAACTTCTTCTGCAGCCATGTTATATCCCAAAAGTTAATGTTTAAAAAAAACGGGTGCAAACAATCCAGTAAAGAGCACAAATACGTAAACACAAAAAAACGGCACTAAAACGACCGTGGTTGACTTGAGTATCAGTGCAAACAATACGATTGTTAGCATAAATTTTAATCCGTTACCGCGTTTTAACGAGGTATACGCTTGATTTGCTTTGCTTGCACCCATATATCTGAATGCATAAAGCGCAAATACTAGGTGGGGAAGTATTGCTACGCTGCTACCGGCAAGTGCTGATACGCTGGCGTTTACTCCCCAACCAACAAAAATAATTACTGCAGCTACAAGTGCTACGATACCCTGAAGACAAATTAATTTAAATGCGGCAAGCCTATAAGGTCTTGCTAACTTATTAGTCACGTTTAGTTAACCTTTATGGCGTTCTAATTGTTAGGGTGTGAAAACTGGCGAAATTATACTTAATCCTACCAGTTTTGCAACTTGAGTAGACGCTTTGTAACACAAAATAGCTACAAATGTCTCTTATCGGACATGTAAAATTTTAATGGTCGGTATTGCTGTGATTTATACGATTTAAAATGCCATCAAGCTCATCTAAATTGGTATAAGAAATAACCAACTTACCTTTGCCTTTCGCGTTATAATTTATTTCTACTTTAGCCCCTAAGTTGTCTGCTAATTTTTGCTCTAAACGCTTAACATCTGGGTCTTTTTCTGGTGCTTCTTTAGCAGCAACCGGCTCTAAAATTGAGCGTACTAACTTTTCGGTTTCGCGAACAGTTAGCGCTTTAGCAACGGCTAATCTTGCTGCGTCAGATTGTGCTTCACCTTCAAGTGCTAATAAACAGCGTGCGTGGCCCATTTCTATGTCGCCATGCTCTAACAGAATTTTAACATCACTATTTAAATTGTTTAATCGTAGTAAATTGGTCACGGTAGTGCGCGACTTACCCACCGCATCGGCAACTTGCTGGTGCGTTAATTCAAATTCATTCAATAATCTGTTTAAAGCGATAGCTTCTTCCATTGCGTTTAAATCTTCACGCTGAATATTTTCTATCAGCGCAATAGCAACGGCGGCTTCATCTGGCACATCTTTTACAATACAAGGTACGCTTTCAAGCCTTGCTATTTGTGCAGCACGCCAACGGCGCTCACCGGCTATTATTTCAAAGCTATTTTCTGCAACTGGGCGCACCACAATTGGCTGAATAATGCCTTGAGAGCGGATAGAGCTTGCTAACTCCTCAAGCGCTTCTTCAGACATATCTTTACGAGGCTGGTATTTTCCTGAGTGTAAAAACTCAATAGGCAGCTTTTGCAATTCATTCGCAACGGGCTGTGCTGCAGTTTGTACAGCTTCAGTCACATTTACTGTGTCTTGTTCCTTGCTTGAGCTCGGCGCTGGTTTTGATGAACTTAAAAGGGCATCGAGTCCTCGGCCTAAACCTCGTTTTTTAGCAGACATGTTATTTTTTTACCTTAAAGTTAGGCGACTACCGGCGCTGTTTTTTCTTTTCTGCGTAGCATTTCGCCCGCAAGTGCTAAGTAGGCTTTTGCGCCACTTGATGCGCGGTCGTAGTACATCGCTGGTGCACCAAAACTAGGTGCCTCGGCAAGACGCACATTACGTGGGATCACGGTGCGGTATACTTTATCGCCAAAATGTTGTTTTAATTGTTCTGATACATCATTTGCTAATCGATTGCGCGGATCGTACATAGTACGAAGAATGCCTTCAATTTGTAAGTTAGGGTTAACTAACTTTGCAAGTTGCGTAATAGTGTCCATTAATGCGGTTAACCCTTCAAGCGCATAATATTCACATTGCATAGGTACTAAAATAGAATCAGCAGCAGCCATGGCGTTTACTGTTAACATATTTAGTGAAGGCGGGCAGTCGATAAAAATAAATTCGTATTTATCTTGTATTTTTTCAAGCGCATTACGAAGGCGTACTTCGCGTGCAAACAATTCCATTAACTTTACTTCGGCTGCGGTTACATCGCCGTTGGCCGCTATCATATGATACTCACCCGAGGTTTCAGTGATTATCACCTCATCCATTGGTTTTTCTTCAATGAGTAAATCGTAAATGGTGGCGACATCGCCATATTTGTCTACACCGCTACCCATCGTAGCGTTGCCTTGGGGGTCGAGATCTATTAACAGCACTTTACGCTTCGTTGCAGCCATAGATGCAGCGAGATTAACAGCCGTTGTTGTTTTACCAACGCCGCCTTTTTGATTTGCTAATGCGATGACTTTTGCCACTATGTCTCTGATCCCTAGTCTTTAGAAAGAATAATTAAATGTCGTTGTGCATCAAGCTCAGGCACTACTAGCGAGATTTTATCTTCAAATTTTACACCCTCAGGTAGCGACTCTAGCTCTTCACTAGGAAACACACCTTTAAGCGCTATAAATTTGCCTGAGTGATCAATTAAGTGTGAACACCAATCAACCATATCTTGCAGTGAAGCAAACGCACGACTTAGTACGCCATCTAATTTAACACTTGGTTGATATTCTTCAACTCTTGACTGCACAGGGGTGACATTATTTAGCCCGAGCTCGTGTTTAACTTGCATTAAAAAGCGAACACGTTTGCCTAAGCTATCAAGCAATACAAATTGCGTATCAGGTAGTGCAATAGCTAATACAATACCTGGTAAGCCAGGACCTGTGCCTACATCAATATAATGATGACCGGGTAAATGAGGTGCAACAACTAAGCTATCCATAATGTGCTTAATCATCATTTCTTCTGGTAAGCGTACAGACGTTAAATTATACGCTTTGTTCCATTTGTTTAGTAACTCAACGTATTTAACTAATTGCTGTTGTTGTTTTTCAGTTAGCGCAATATCAGTTTGCGCTAACAATGTTGTTAATTGTTGCTGTAACACAGTTTACCTTTACCGTTACGCAGTTTTGCGTAATAAGCCTTGCTTCTTCAGATACACTAATAATAGCGAAATCGCCGCTGGGGTGATACCAGAAATACGAGAAGCTTGGCCAATAGTGTCTGGACGCGCATCAGTTAGCTTAGCAACTACCTCGTTTGATAAACCCGATACCGTTGAGTAATCGAACTCTTTAGGCAAAATGGTTTCTTCATGACGAAGCTGTTTATTGATCTCATCTTGCTGGCGCGCAATGTAGCCTGCGTATTTAGTATGGATCTCAACTTGTTCAAGTGCAGCTTGGTTTGTAAACTCAGATCCTAGCCCATCAATAGCCATTAAATCGTCGTAACGAATTTCTGGACGACGAAGTAGATCCTCTAAACTTGCTTCACGAGTAAGCGGTGTTTTTAATAAGGCGTTTACTTGATCAACCACAGCATGATCTTTATGGATCCAGGTTTCTTTAATACGCTGTTTCTCTTTTTCGATCACTTCCATTTTTTCGTTAAATGCCTGCCAGCGCTCATCGTTAACTAAACCAAGTTCACGGCCTTTTTCTGTTAAGCGAATATCAGCGTTATCTTCACGCAATAATAAACGGTATTCCGCACGGCTAGTAAACATACGGTAAGGTTCTTTTGTACCAAGCGTTGCTAAGTCGTCTATCAGTACGCCCACATACGCTTCATCACGACGTGGAGTCCATGCATCTTTGCCTTGTACTTGTAAAGCGGCGTTCATGCCGGCAATTAAACCTTGTGCACCGGCTTCTTCGTAACCAGTAGTACCATTTATTTGGCCTGCAAAAAATAACCCGTCTATAAATTTGGTTTCTAATGACTGTTTTAAATCACGTGGGTCAAAGAAATCATATTCAATAGCATAACCAGGGCGACAAATATGTGCGTTTTCAAAACCATCTATCGATTGCACAATTTGTAACTGCACATCAAAAGGTAAGCTGGTTGAAATACCGTTAGGGTAAAGCTCGTACGATGTTAAACCTTCAGGCTCTACAAATATTTGGTGCTTGTCTTTATCAGCAAAGCGCACAATTTTATCTTCTATTGAAGGGCAGTAACGTGGTCCTATACCTTCAATTACGCCAGAGTACATAGGCGAGCGATGTAAATTGTTACGAATAACCTCATGGGTTTTTTCGTTTGTGTAGGTGATATAACACGGTATTTGCTGTGGGTGATCGCTTTGTTTACCAATAAACGAAAATACTGGTGTGGGCGCATCACCTGGTTGTTCTTGCATCTTGCTAAAATCAACTGTACGGGCATCAATACGTGGTGGAGTACCTGTTTTTAAACGGTCTACTCTAAAAGGTAACTCACGTAAACGATCAGCAAGTGCAATTGAAGGGGGATCGCCTGCACGACCACCTTTAAAATTCTCTAAACCAATATGTATTTGGCCACCTAAGAAAGTACCTACGGTTAATACAACACTAGGTGCGCTAAAACGTAATCCCATTTGGGTTACTACGCCAACAACTTTGTCGTTTTCAACGATAAGATCATCACACGATTGTTGAAATATTTTTAGGTTTTCTTGGTTTTGTAATGTGTTTTGAATTGCAGCTTTGTACAAAGCGCGATCAGCTTGTGCTCGAGTTGCACGAACAGCAGGTCCCTTTGAAGAATTTAAGGTACGAAATTGAATACCGCCTTTATCAATAGCTTGTGCCATGGCACCGCCTAGCGCATCAATTTCTTTAACCAAATGGCCTTTGCCTATGCCACCAATTGCAGGGTTGCAAGACATTTGACCAAGTGTATCCATATTATGAGTTAGCAGCAGGGTATTCATCCCCATGCGTGCAGCAGCCAATGAGGCTTCAGTGCCTGCATGTCCACCACCTACTACGATAACGTCAAACTTTTCGTGAAAAATCATTAATGGGATCCTACTTAATCAAACCAGTAAACTTCAAAAGGGAGCGTATTCTACCTAGAAATTAGCAGAAGATAAATGATTAAACAGTGGGCAAGATCTAAGTCACTGATCACTTATAATATAAAGGATCTTTTAAAGAGATCTTTTAATACTATTACTACTAGTGATCGAGTTTTCTGTTGATAAGCTCTATTTATTCATTTAAAACATAAAATTAGATCAGATCTAAAGGTGTTAATATGATCGGATCATCAGGCAAATAAGCTCTGATCAAAAAGGGGATTTATACACAGCCCAATATCGATTGGATCTTATCCCATGGATAAGCATGCTTAAAAACGCAGTTTGATCAGCGGTTATCCACAAAAGCTATTAAATTATTAGTAAATTGTGGGTAACTTTGTTTATGCATTTTAATCGATCACATTACTTTAATTGTGTTTTCTCTATCCATGAATCTAACCACTCTAGGGCGGTATCTTCGGGTAATGCCTCATCAAGAATATTTAATTCAAGCCTTGGCGCTATGCATGTTGCGCCTTTGCTGGCCATTAAACTATTTATATTACGCCCAGCAAGGTTATAGGTGTCGTAGCTGGTATCGCCTAAGCCAATGACTGAATATTTAATTGCAGATAAGTCACTTTGCTGATTTAGCTGCTCAATAAATGGTAAAAGGTTGTCGGGGTAATCGCCCGCGCCATAGGTCGATGTGCATATAAGCCAGATTGTACTGTGTTGATCAATATCAGATAAATTAGGTTGATCATGTAGTTCAGCACTTATACCTTGGTTATTTAACTCATCACATAGTTGTTCTGCTACATATTCTGCAGATCCCATTTGACTACCAACGATTATATTTACAGAACTCATATTTAAACTGATCACACTTTACTTATTTGCCCGCTATGATAACTGAGTTAGGCTTGCAGTAAAGAAAACCTTTGTAATTTTGTATAACTATTTTTGAGTTGTTTTTACTCTTTGTTGCAATCGCTTATATAAGTTATTGAATATAAATGAATTAACAAAAACTATTTAAATGTAATCTTCTGATCAAGTTGTTGATAAGGTTGGGGAAAGCTCTGCTTAACTAGTATGTTTTGTAGATCTGGATATAGCTAAGTCATTGATTTTTTATTATAAGTGAGGCCACCAGCCCACGTTTTTATATAGCTAAGCTGTTGTTGATCATAATGTGGATAGTAATATTGTTGATAACTTAAAAAGGCGATCAAAAATAATTTTTAAAAACGATCCGATTAAGCAGATCTGCCCTAAAAAAGTGAAAATAAGTGTAATAAACCACGCTTTTTTATAGATCGTGATGGTTTAAGCTTATAAATGTGCCGCTATTTTTGATTTATTAGCCATAAAGTAGGCGATTGTGGATAACCTTTTTTAATTAGTCTTATTATTTTTCAAGTTCAGCGAGGAGTTTTGCTGGTGGAGCAATTAAAAACGAGCCCGCAGGCCTTAATAGTACCGGTTACTTTTGCTTATAAATTCACAAACCGTAGTTAAAACGATCTACTTAAGGATACTTTTTAGCGGTATATTGGTACTTTTTTAAGCTATATCGAGCGCCAATTACGCGCTTAACGTGGTGTATTTTTATACTATAAGAGATTAAACAGATGAGTTGAATACGCTAAAATCAGGCGCGTTTTTATTTAATTTTAGCCCCATTTTAGCTTTTTAAATTTTTATACCGGGCATAAAAAAGGGCACTAATGTGCCCTAAAGTAAGTGTTATTTTATGCTGCTTTAGCGAGTTATTTACCAATACAGAACGAGCTAAATATTTTGCCTAGTAGGTCGTCTGAGGTAAATTCACCGGTTATTTCGTTTAAGTACTGCTGCGTTAGGCGTAGCTCTTCGGCTAATATTTCGCCGGCGACGTGCATTTCTAACTGCGTTTTACCAGTATCTAAGTGATAGGCGGCATGTTCAAGTGCATCTAAATGGCGGCGACGCGCCATAAATCCACCTTCTGTTGCGCCCTGAAAGCCAATACAGGCTTTTAAGTGGTCGCGCACAAGCTCAATACCTTGCGCATTTTTAGCGCTTAAACTAATTACTGGGTATTGTTGGTTTTCATCCATACCTACTGCATCGCCCGATAAATCGGCTTTATTTCTGATAACGGTAACACCCATACCTTGCGGTAACTTTGCCATAAACTCAGGCCAAATTGCGTGTGGGTCGGTGTCGGTGGTGTCGGTGCCATCAAGCATAAACAACACGCGATCAGCTTGGGTTATTTCATCCCACGCGCGCTCTATACCTATTTGTTCAACGCGGTCTGGGCTTTCACGTAGACCTGCGGTATCGATAATATGCAGTGGCATACCATCAATATGAATGTGCTCACGTAGTACATCGCGAGTAGTACCGGCTATTTCGGTTACTATGGCAGCTTCGCGGCCTGCTAGGGCATTAAGTAGGCTTGATTTACCGGCATTAGGGCGCCCAGCAATAACAACGCGCATACCTTCGCGCATAATACTGCCTTGCTTAGCTTGGCTCGTTACTGTGTGTAATTGACTGATGATGGCATCTAAATCGCCCGATACTTTGCCATCGGATAAAAAATCAATTTCCTCATCTGGGAAGTCAATGGCTGCCTCTACATACATACGTAAATGAATAACTTTTTCTACTAGGGTTTCAATGTGTTTAGAAAACTCACCTTGTAGCGACTGTAGGGCGCTTTTAGCTGCTTGCTCTGAGGTTGCATTAATTAAATCGCTAATAGCCTCCACTTGGGTTAAATCAAGCTTGTCGTTCATAAAGGCGCGCTCAGAAAACTCACCAGGCTTAGCTAAGCGAACGCCTTCTATTTGGCTAATTTCTTTTAATAGCATGTCGAGTACAACAGGGCCGCCGTGACCTTGCAGTTCAAGTACGTCTTCGCCGGTAAATGAATTTGGCCCTGCAAAATAAATAGCGATGCCTTGGTCGAGTTGCTCGCCGCTTAAACTTTTAAAAGGAACGTAGTCGGCATAGCGAAGCTTAGGTACTTTACCTATTATTTTTTCGGCCACGCTTTTAGCAAGGCTGCCAGAAACCCGAATTATACCTACGCCACCACGCCCAGGGGCGGTCGCTTGTGCTGCAATTGTGTCTTGATTGATCATGCTATTTATTTGCCAACGAGAGTAACTTTAATGGCGCTATTGTAACCTATGCATTTATTGGTAGCGAATAGCTGTGGTAAAAAATAGGCAATAAAAAAGGCGACCTAAGTCGCCTTTATATGAGTAGCCGTTAAGCTAGCCTCTTACTTTTATACCTTGCTTTTCCATGCCACGGTAGATGATAAGCATCTGGACAATAGAAATAAGGTTAGACACTAACCAGTAAAGTACTAAACCAGATGGGAACCATAAGAAGAATACAGAGAAGATAACCGGCATAAAGGTCATCATTTTTTGCTGCATAGGATCGGTAACCGTCATTGGTTGTAGTTTTTGCGTCACAAACATACTTGCACCAAATAATATTGGTAATACGTAGTATGGGTCTTTTGTAGAAAGGTCAGTAAGCCAAAGAATGAACTCTGCATGGCGCAGCTCTGTTGATTCTAAGAATACGTAAAATAGCGCTAAGAAAATTGGCATTTGTAGCAAAATAGGGAAACAGCCACCCATAGGGTTAACTTTTTCTTTTTTGTACATTTCCATAGTAGCTTGGCCGAACTTTTGACGGTCATCACCATATTTTTCTTTTAGGGCAGCCATTTTAGGCTGAAGGGCACGCATTTTAGCCATTGACGTGTATTGCGCTTTAGTCAGTGGGTACATTAATGATTTAACGATAATAGTGATGGCAATAATAGCGACACCCCAGTTACCTAAAATGCTGTGTAACCATTTAAGAAGTACAAATAAAGGCTGCGAAATAAACCATAACCAACCGTAATCTACAGTTAAGTCTAAATCTGGGTGAATCGCTTCAAGAATATCTGACTCTTTAGGACCCATGTAGTAAGTCGCATTAAGAGTTTGCTCGCTGCCGGCTTGTACATTTATAGGCGCTGCTTTTGTACCAATAATAGCGGCATTACTTTTAGTAATTAAGCTGTAAAGCGTGTGTGTTTCGTCTTGCTTAGGTACCCATGCACTTACAAAGTAATGCTGAATAAATGCAACGTAACCGCCTTGGGTGTTTTTATTTAGGTTTTTGTCAGCCATATCTGAAAAGCTGTATTTTTCGTACGACTCTTCATCAGTACCGTAAGCTGCACCTAAATAGTTTTGATCTACTAAGCTGCCTTTTTCTTGTACGGTACGCTTAATTTGCGTGTATAGCTGTACTTGCACTGGCGCACTTGTAGCATTATTTACTGTGTACTCTAGGCCTACATCGTATTGACCTTTTTTAAATACGTATGTTTTAGTGAAGCTAACGCCATTACTATCAACATAGGTAAGTGGTACACGTAGCTCATCACCGCTTAGCGTGTAGGCTTTTTGCGTTGCTTGGTAAGTAGGGCGACCATTCGCTGATGCGTCTGGGCCATTTAAACCAATTAAACCACTTTGTGAGAAGTATTGATTGCCATCAAACTCGCCTAGAAGCATAAATGGTGTTTCTTCACCTTTTACTTCTTCGTATTGGAGTAAGTCTGCTTCAACAATGTCACCGCCTTTGGTGTCTATTTTTACTTTGAAAACGTCAGTCGTAATGTCAATAACTGAACGCTTAGCAGCGGTAGCCGAAGCAGGTAAACCTGAATCTGACGATGACGGTATATAATCATCTGACTCTGGTGACGTTGTGTTTAGTGTTTGTGTAGTGGCACTAGGATCGGCTTTAGGTGTGTTGTAGTCATTATTCCATTCTTGAAATAATAAAAACGACACTAACATTAAACCGATTAATAAAAACGTGCGTTGCGATTCCATAACAGCTCTTATTTCTCGTGTTGGTGGTTAATACGGGTTAATTTTTCAGGAACGGGGTCTTCTCCGCCTGAATGTAAAGGATGGCATTTTAATATGCGTTTAAGTGCTAACCAACTCCCTTTTACAAATCCATGCAAATTAATTGCTTGAATAGCGTAATGAGAGCAGCTTGGATTAAAACGACAATGCGGGCCTAGTAGTGGGCTTATCCACATTTGATAACCGCGGATAAATAACACTAAACAACGCTTTGGAATAGCAACAAGTGGTTTAAGTAACCTCATGGTGTTTATACCCCTGCGTATATTTAGTGAATAGATACCATGTATTTAAAGGCTCAATTAGAGATTTTAAACGCATGATTAAAAGGTGAGCTAAAGATACCCTAATTAACCCTGCAATTCTATTGCTATCGGGTTTGTTTATTAGATTTAGCTGATTTGTTTGGGCGTTTTTTAAAAGGTGGTGGTTTAGGTGCACCAGGTTTGCAGCGTTCATTTATTTTACGCCACAGCTTTGTAAGTTGTTTGGTTATTTCTTCGTTAGACTGCTCATCAATACCACTTTTTACCATAAGCACAATATCGATATTATCGATGGTGTGTTGATTTAAACGAAAACTTTCGCGAGCGAGTCGTTTAATACGGTTACGTTGGCATGCCTTTTTTACACGTTTTTTAGCAACAGTGAGTCCTAACCTAGGTTTATCTTGGTCATTAGGTTTAGCTAAAAGAGTAAATAAAGGAGTTGCAGCCCGAGCGGGTTCGTTAAATATGCGAGAGTAATGCGAGGGAGTTAACAGACGTAACTCCCTGCCAAAGCTAAAGTCTTCCACTTATATATTAAGCAGAAAGAACTTTGCGGCCTTTAGCGCGGCGACGTGCTAATACTTTACGGCCATTTACAGTTGCCATGCGAGCACGGAAGCCGTGTGCACGTTTGCGTTTTAAAACGCTAGGTTGAAAAGTTCTTTTCATAACAATCTCATCCGATCGGTTAAAGTTAAAACATCCTATGCAGGTCGCGATCCTGGCACAGGTGCCATTGCGAGCGCGAGATATTATAGATTAAGCACTTTAAAGTCAATCATAATTGCGCTGTAAACACCGTGTTTATTACATTTTTTGTACGCTGGCTTGATATTTATGGATTAATTTTAAAGCAAAATGGTCTGCTTTTGCGCAAAAAGGCGAATTAATGGCCGAGACTGACTAAAAGAATGTGGATCGTAATAAAGTAGGGTGATCAACTAGGATCATCATAATTAAGAAGTTTTCCACAGCTGGTGTTTAAAAAGTGAATAAAAGCATGGGAAAACTCATTTAGATCGTAAAATTGGTTCGCGATCTCAGTGTGTTTTTGTTATGATCTGTTATCAGGCTTTAAAATAAAAGTCGCTATAAATCAGTCTGTTAAGATATTTATACACTGATATCAACAATTTTATAAAAATCAATCTTTTACTTGTGGATAAAGTGCCTTCATAATACCCGGTCTTGGGTCGGGTAGCTGGCCAATTGAACGCAATAAATGCATGATTTTTAATCATTATTGATGTGCGGGAATAAAAATTATACCTCTGGGAGTTTAACTGTGTATCTGTCGGTTTGGCAAAGTTGTTTATATGTATTGCAAGATGAGTTGCCTTCGCAACAATTCAGTATGTGGGTAAGACCACTACAAGCAGAAAGTACCGAAGATACCTTAACGATTTACGCACCTAATCGCTTTGTTCTTGATTGGGTAAGAGAAAAGTATTTAAACCGTATTAATGAGTTACTGGTAGAAATTTGTGGTGATGAAGCGCCCGAATTACGTTTTGATGTAGGTAGTAAACCACTACTAAATACTCAAGCGGCGGCGCCAAGTGTTGAAGCCCCTGCATCACCTAGTTCACAGGCACCTGCTAAACAGCAACCTGTAGAACAAAAAGCAGCAGTAGAGCCTGCGCCTAAATCAGGCTATAAATCTAATATAAAAGATAACTATACCTTTGACAGCTTTGTTGAGGGTAAATCTAACCAGCTAGCAAAAGCGGCTGCAACACAAGTCGCAGATAACCCTGGCTCTGCCTTTAACCCGGTATTTATTTACGGTGGCACAGGCTTAGGTAAAACTCACTTATTACATGCAGTAGGTAATGGCATTATGGCTAACAAGCCCGATGCTAAAATTGTTTACATGCATTCTGAGCGTTTTGTGCAAGACATGGTAAAAGCACTACAAAATAACGCCATTGAAGAATTTAAACGTTATTACCGTAGTGTTGATGCGCTAATGATTGATGATATTCAATTTTTCGCTAATAAAGAGCGCTCACAAGAAGAATTTTTTCATACCTTTAATGCATTATTAGAAGGTAATCAGCAAATTATTTTAACCTCTGACCGCTACCCAAAAGAAATTGAGGGTGTAGAAGACAGGCTTAAATCACGATTTGGTTGGGGTTTAACGATTGCTATAGAGCCGCCAGAACTTGAAACGCGCGTTGCCATTTTGATGAAAAAAGCGCAGCAGAGTAAAATTAATTTACCGCACGAAGTCGCTTTTTTTATCGCTAAAAAATTACGCTCAAACGTACGTGAATTAGAAGGCGCGCTTAACCGTGTAATAGCTAATGCTAATTTTACCGGACGCCCAATTTCTATCGACTTTGTAAAAGAAGCACTGCGCGATTTATTGGCACTACAAGATAAGCTTGTCACTATAGACAACATACAGCGCACCGTGGCTGAGTATTACAGAATACGTGTGTCAGATCTGTTATCTAAGCGCCGCAGCCGCTCTATCGCGAGGCCGCGTCAGGTAGCTATGGCATTATCTAAAGAATTAACTAATCACAGCTTACCTGAGATTGGTGACGCATTTGGTGGACGTGACCACACCACGGTATTACATGCGTGTAGAAAGGTTAAATCACTTCGTGATGAAAGCCACGAAATAAAAGAAGATTATCAAAATTTAATAAGAACGTTGTCATCTTAGGGCTGACTTTATTATGCAAATAACCATTTCAAGAGAACAATTTTTAAAGCCATTAGTGCAAGTATCGGGTGCGATTGAACGTAAACATACGTTACCTATATTATCTAATGTATTGTTAGTGGTAGAAAACGGGCAACTTTCAATGACAGGCACAGACCTTGAAATTGAACTAGTTGCAGGTGTTTTTGTTGGTGATGATATTGCCGATACAAAGTTAACGCTACCTGCTAAAAAATTACTCGATATTTGTAAAAGCCTGCCTGATGGTTCTGAGCTTACATTGAGCTTACAAGAGCACCAACTGCTTTTAACCAGTGGTAAAAGCCGCTTTTCACTTACTACACTTGCCGCGGAAGACTTTCCTAATTTAGAGCAGTGGGATGGCGAGGTTGAGTTTCAGCTAACGCGTTTAGAGTTACGTAAGTTACTTGAAAGCACGCATTTTTCAATGGCTAACCAAGACGTTCGTTATTACTTAAATGGCATGTCGTTTGAAGTAGATAATACCGACATAAAAACAGTGGCCACCGATGGCCACCGTTTGGCAATAGCGCAAAAAGAATTAGGCCAATCGTTAAATACGCAGCGCCAATTAATAATACCGCGCAAAGGTGTGCAAGAAATTATGCGCCTTATGGTTGCCGATGAAGAATTAATTACTATTCAATTTGGCGCTAACCATATTCGTATTATCGATGTGGAATTTACTTTTACAAGTAAGTTAGTGGATGGCCGCTTCCCGGATTACCGCCGCGTATTACCACGTGGTGGAGATAAAGTAATTACTGCTAACCGTGAATGGTTACGTAATGCGTTTCAACGCGTGTCTATTTTATCTAACGAAAAATTTAGAGGTGTGCGTTTAAACCTTGCAAATGGCTTACTTAAAATTACGGCTAATAACCCTGAGCAAGAAGAGGCTGAGGAAACAGTAGAAGTAATGTATGAGGGTGATGAGCTAGAAATTGGTTTTAATGTATCGTATGTATTAGATGTACTAAATACATTAAAAACAGAAGATGTACTATTTACATTAGCAGATTCAAACAGCAGTGCACTTATTGAAGGTGCAGGCGATGAAGAAGCAATGTACGTGGTTATGCCTATGCGATTATAAGATACCCATTATAAATGAGTTTAAGTCACTTGAGCCTCAAGTATTTTCGTAATATTGAGGCACTGACGCTAGAACCAGTCAACGGCGTTAATATAATTTATGGTGAAAACGGCAGCGGAAAAACCAGCCTTTTAGAGGCTATTTATTACCTTTCTCACGGCAAATCTTTTCGAACACCTAAACATAAAAGTATTATTCAACATCAGCAAGATCAGTTTGTAATACATGGCCGCAAAGCGCTACACGACTTGTCTATTCCTATTGGGATTAGTAAAACCCAAAGTGGTGAAACTAATTTAAAAATACAAGGCAAAGCCAGCAGAAAAATCTCTGAACTTGCACAGTTAATGCCTGTGCAAATTATTACACCCGAAAGCTATTCATTGTTTTTTGGTGGCCCAAAAGAGCGACGTAAGTTTTTAGATTTGGGTTTGTTCCACGTGGAACATGAGTTTTTTTATTTATGGCAATCGTTTAATAAAGTGCTAAAACAACGCAATGCATTATTAAAAAGTAAGCCAAAGAATTATTTTGACCAAATTAGGTTTTGGGACAAAGAATTTGTTAGACTGGCAGAACAAATAAATAAATTAAGAATGGCGTATATAAGTAGGTTTAAGCAGCAGTTTTTTGATAAAATGTGTGCAGAATTAACGCTTATACGCGATTTAGAAATCAACTTTAATGCAGGCTGGAAAGACAGTGAGTCTTTAAGTGATGCATTAGAGCAAAACTTTGAGCGAGACGCTCGCCAAGGTTTTACAAGTAAAGGCCCTCATAAGGCCGATTTTAGTTTTAGTGTCGCTGGCAACAGCGTAGAGAATACGTTTTCACGCGGTCAATTGAAGTTATTGCTTTATGCGTTAAAAGTAACGCAAAATAGTTTAATTGAGTCAGAGACAGATAAGCAATCTATATTGCTAATAGATGATCTACCTTCAGAGTTAGGCGAAGATACAAAAGAGAAAGTGGGACAATTATTGGCTCATTGCAGTTCTCAAATTTTTATTTCTTCAATTTTGTCTGAAAGTATTTCTGCTGTGGTGGAACCCATGCAACGAGAACTACAAATGTTCCACGTGAAACATGGCAACCTAATAACAAGATAAGTGGGATTAACCATGTCTGAGAATTATGATTCGTCGAGTATTAAAGTACTTAAAGGATTAGACGCAGTAAGAAAGCGTCCTGGAATGTATATAGGGGACACCGATGATGGCACAGGCTTACACCACATGGTGTTTGAGGTCGTTGATAACTCTATCGATGAAGCCTTAGCAGGTCATTGTGATGATATTTATGTAACGATTCACTTAGACGGTTCAGTCTCTGTAAGAGATAACGGTCGTGGTATCCCAACTTCTATCCATGAAGAAGAAGGTGTGTCTGCTGCCGAGGTTATCATGACGGTACTTCATGCCGGTGGTAAGTTTGATGATAACTCTTATAAAGTATCAGGTGGCTTACACGGTGTTGGTGTATCGGTAGTAAATGCATTATCAGAAAAACTAACTCTTACTATTCGTCGTGAAGGCAAATTGCACGAGCAAACTTACAGCATGGGCGTACCTAACGCTCCATTAGCTGTTATTGGCGATGCTGACACTACGGGTACTGAACTGCGTTTTTGGCCAAGTGCAGAAACATTTACAAACCTTGATTTTCATTACGATATTTTAGCCAAGCGTTTACGTGAGCTATCGTTTTTGAACTCTGGTGTAAGCATCATCTTATCTGATGAACGCGAAGAAAATAAAACCGACCACTTTAAATATGATGGCGGTATTCAAGCTTTTGTTGAATACTTAAACCGCAATAAAACACCAGTACATAAAGGTGTATTCCACTTTACTCACGAGCGTGAAGAAGATGGTATTAGCGTTGAAGTTTCAATGCAGTGGAACGATGGCTTCCAAGAAAACATTTACTGTTTTACTAATAACATTCCACAACGTGATGGTGGTACTCACTTAGCCGGTTTTAGATCTGCGCTAACACGTACACTTAATAACTACATGGAAAAAGAAGGCTTTAACAAAAAAGCTAAAACAACCAGTAATGCAACGGGCGATGATGCGCGTGAAGGCTTAACAGCGGTTGTAAGTGTTAAAGTACCTGATCCTAAGTTCTCATCACAAACTAAAGACAAGCTAGTATCAAGCGAAGTTAAATCTGCGGTTGAGCAAGCAATGGCTGAAAAGTTTTCTGATTTCTTATTAGAAAACCCAATGGATGCCAAAATTGTTGTTGGTAAAATTATTGATGCAGCACGAGCACGTGAAGCGGCGCGTAAAGCCCGTGAAATGACTCGTCGTAAAGGCGCTATGGATTTAGCAGGTTTACCTGGTAAATTAGCTGACTGCCAAGAAAAAGACCCATCATTATCTGAACTATACATAGTGGAGGGGGACTCAGCTGGCGGTTCAGCCAAGCAGGGTCGTAATCGTAAAAACCAAGCAATTTTGCCACTTAAAGGTAAAATCTTGAACGTAGAGAAAGCACGCTTTGATAAGATGCTTTCTTCACAAGAAGTAGCGACGCTAATAACAGCCCTAGGTTGTGGTATTGGCCGTGATGAATATGACCCAGAAAAACTACGTTACCACAGCATCATTATCATGACCGATGCGGACGTGGATGGTTCTCACATTCGTACATTGCTACTAACATTCTTCTATCGCCAAATGCCAGAAATTGTTGAGCGTGGTTATATTTACATTGCACAACCGCCACTTTATAAAGTGAAAAAAGGTAAGCAAGAGCGTTATATTAAAGATGATCCTGCACTAGTAGATTACCTAACATCACTTGCACTAAATAATGCAGCGCTTTACACAAGCGAAGATGCAAGTGCAATTGAAGGTGAAGCGCTTGAGCAAATAGTACAAGATTACCAAAACACAGTTAAAGTCATTGAGCGCTTAAAACGTAAATACCCTAACACGGTAATGGAACGTTTGATTTACCAAAGCGAGTTAAAAGTAGAAGACTTATCTAACGAAGCTAAAGTAATTGAGTGGACGAAAGAGCTAGTTGACGACTTAGTTGAACGTGATGAAGATGCGACAATTTTCCACGCTGGAACAGAGCATGATGCAGAGCGCAACTTGTACTTCCCGGTTGTGAATATTCGTCAGCATGGTGTGGATAAAGCACACGTATTACATTACGACTTTATCGCCTCGCGCGACTACCAACGCATTGCTGTGACTGGCACGAAGATCGCAAACATCTTAAAAGAAGGCGCATATGTTCAACGTGGTGAGAAAACAAAACCTGTTGATAACTTTGTGGATGCTTTGGAATGGTTGATCGCAGAATCTAAGCGCGGGATCTACATTCAGCGCTATAAAGGATTAGGCGAAATGAACCCTAGCCAACTGTGGGAAACCACAATGGATCCTAGCGCTCGTCGTATGTTACAAGTAACAATTGAAGATGCTGTAGCGGCAGATCAATTGTTTGCAACATTAATGGGCGATCAAGTTGAGCCACGTCGTGAGTTTATAGAAACCAACGCACTTCGCGTAGTTAACTTAGACGTGTAAAAAATTATACTTACATCTTAAAAGGAGCCTAATGGCTCCTTTTTTATTTTAACAACCGCACAAACTGCTTAAAACCTGCGTGTGCACAAGGTATACTGAGGGTAATTTTCACGCTACTTTCAGATAGTAAAAAGCCAAATATGCAAAAATATGACGTTAAAACCTTTCAAGGTTTGATCCTGGCTTTACAGGATTATTGGGCGCAGCAAGGCTGTGTCATTATTCAACCACTTGATATGGAAGTGGGCGCAGGGACATTTCACCCGCAAACATTCTTAAAATCTATTGGCCCTGAGCCAATGTCGAGCGCATACGTACAACCGTGTCGCCGTCCTACCGACGGCCGCTACGGCGAAAACCCAAACCGCTTACAGCATTACTACCAATTTCAGGTAGTTTTAAAGCCATCACCAGATAACATTCAAGAGCTTTACCTAGGCTCACTAGAAGCGATGGGTATTGATACCCTAACGCACGAAGTACGCTTTGTAGAAGATAACTGGGAATCACCAACACTAGGCGCATGGGGCTTAGGTTGGGAGATTTGGCTAAACGGTATGGAAGTAACGCAGTTTACTTACTTTCAGCAAGTAGGGGGCTTAGAATGCTCTCCTGTAACCGGTGAAATTACTTACGGCCTAGAGCGTTTAGCAATGTACATTCAAGGCGTAGACAGTATTTACGACCTAGTATGGGCAGACGGTCCATTAGGGCGTGTAACTTACGGCGATGTATTCCATCAAAATGAAGTAGAACAATCTACTTACAACTTTGAACACGCAAACGTAGATGACTTATTTGCACAGTTTGATAAGTGTGAAGCTGAGAGCCAAAAGCTAATTGAAGCAAATTTACCACTACCTGCTTACGAGCAAGTAATGAAAGCATCGCACGCGTTTAACTTACTCGATGCGCGCCATGCAATCTCAGTAACCGAACGTCAGCGTTATATTTTACGCGTTCGAGCGTTATCAAAAGCGTGTGCACAAAGTTATTACGATGCACGTGAAGCGCTTGGTTTCCCGCTGTGTAAGGATAAGTAAGCATGTCAGCACAAAATTTATTAGTAGAAATTGGCACCGAAGAGCTGCCACCAAAAGCACTGCGTAAATTGGCAGAAGCCTTTGCCGCAAACTTAACTGCAGAGCTTGAAACACTAGAGCTTGGGCATGAAGGCGTAAGCTGGTATGCATCGCCTCGTCGTTTAGGTTTACAAGTAAAAGCCCTTGCAGCAAAGCAGCAAGATAAAGAAGTAGAAAAGCGTGGCCCTGCAACTAAAGCAGCGTTCGATAGCGAAGGTAACCCAACTAAAGCAGCAATGGGTTGGGCACGTGGTTGTGGTATTGACGTAAGTGAAGCACAAACTCTTGAGACCGACAAAGGCGCTTGGCTTTTACATATTGCTAAAGTAGCAGGACAAGAAACCAAAACGCTGATGAGCGATGCCATTGCAAAGTCGTTAGCAAAGCTGCCAATACCTAAGCCAATGCGTTGGGGCGCGAATAAAACACAATTTATTCGCCCAGTTCATACCGTAACTATTTTATTTGGTGATGAACTTATTGAAGGCGAAATTTTAGGTAAGCAAGTAACTAATCAGTTACAAGGCCACCGTTTTCATCATCCAGAAAAAATCACCATTAACCATGCTGATGACGTGTTCGACGTATTAAAATCAGCCTACGTTATTGCTGATTACGAACAACGTAAAGCGCAAATCCGTGCACAAATAGAAGAAGCGGCAAGCGCAGTGAATGCGGTTGTTGCAATGGATGAAGACTTATTAGAAGAGGTTACTTCATTAGTAGAGTGGCCAGTAACGTTAACGGCAACATTTGAAGAAGCATTTTTAGATGTACCTGCCGAAGCGCTAATTTACACCATGAAGGACGATCAAAAATACTTCCCGCTATTAGATCAAAACGGCAAGCTTTTAAATAAGTTTTTGTTTGTATCTAACATCGAAAGTAAAGATCCAAGTGTGGTTATATCTGGTAACGAAAAAGTAGTGCGCCCACGTTTAGCTGATGCGCAGTTCTTCTTTGAAACAGATAAAAAGAAAACCCTAGAAAGCCGCCTAGAATCACTTGATACTGTTTTATTCCAAAAGCAGTTAGGTACGCTTAAAGATAAATCTGTACGTATTAGCGAACTTGCCGGCTACATTGCAGAGCAACTAGGTGCCGACAAAGACCTTGCAAAACGTGCTGGCCTATTAAGTAAAACAGACTTAATGACCGAAATGGTAATGGAATTTACCGACGTACAAGGTGTAATGGGTATGCACTATGCACGCTTTGATGGCGAAGCAGAAGATGTAGCTATTGCACAAAACGAGCAATACATGCCGCGTTTTGCAGGTGACAATTTACCTACAAACCTAATCAGCTGTGCAGTAGCAATTGCAGATAAGTTTGATACGCTGGTGGGTATTTTTGGTATAGGCCAAGCACCTAAAGGTGACAAAGACCCATTTGCACTTCGTCGTGCTGCCATTGGTGCATTGCGCATCATGGTAGAAAAAGAGCTACCGCTTGATATTTTAGACCTAGTAGCAAAAGCACAAACACTGTTTGGCGAAAAGCTTACTAACCTAAATGTATCAACCGACGTATTTGACTTTATGCTAGGGCGCTTCCGCGCATGGTATCAAGACGAAGGCATTGAAGTAGATGTTATTCAGGCAGTACTGGCACGTCGTCCTACTAAACCTACTGACTTTGATCGTCGTGTTAAAGCAGTAAGCCACTTCCGTACGTTAGACGCCGCAGAAGCGCTTGCAGCAGCGAATAAGCGTGTAGGTAACATACTAGCTAAAAATAACATTACCACCGAAGGTGATGTTGATGAGAGCCTATTAAGCGACGACGCTGAAAAAGTATTAGCATCACAAGTAGCAAAATTTGCGACTGAGCTTGCACCACTTTACGCTGATGGAAACTACCAAGAGGCATTAAGCCAATTGGCAGGTATTCGCCAAAGTGTTGATAACTTTTTTGACAACGTCATGGTTATGGCCGACGATGAAGCTGTAAAGCAAAATCGCCTCGCACTATTAAGCCAGTTAAGCCGCTTATTTTTAGATATTGCAGATATATCTGTACTACAAAAATAACACCGCTTAAGCCAATAAAAAGCCAGCGTATTGCTGGCTTTTTAGTTTTAACAGAACGAAGGAAACCCATTAATGATGCCAATGAAACGAATTTTAACGCTTGCCATTGCCGGCTTACTCACAGCGTGTACTAGCCAAGTGTCTATTAACGACGTACTGCCACAGCAAGAGCTGGATAAAACAGTTTACCTAAGAGGCGATTTTACGCTTTGGGATGCAGAGCCTCAGTACCAGTTTATGCCAGTAGGCGGCGCGCTTTACCAAGCAGAAGTTAAATTTAGTACGCCAGGTAAAGTGTACGAATTTAAAATAGCCGATGCCGATTTTAGTGAAGGCTACAACTGTGGCTACAGCGATGCCCAACCTGCAGGGCAAAAACTAACGCTCGGCCAACCCGTACTTGCAGACTGTAATACTATTTATAATTACTTCAGTTACTCGCCTGCAATAAAAGGCACATACATAGTAAGTATTGATTACAGTGACTACGATAAGCCGAAGGTGACGATTACTAAGAAATAGCTGTTAGTTAAGAGCTGTCAGCTTTTAGCTGCCCGAGTGGGCTTATAGATTTGCGACAAGGATGTTGTAGGTAGAGTGAAACGAAACCCAACATGTGCGGCGAATAAAACTGTTCTGCTGGTTATCAAATACGTTGGGTTTCGTAAAACTCAACCCAACCTACATCAATAATAATTTTATTGATTGCTATAAATATATAATCAAATTAATGAGCTTAGTTAGTCTAATTACAGTCGTAAATCAAAAGCGCGATAATGGATAAGTAGATTTTAAGTAGGTAGAGTGAAACGAAACCCAACATATGCTGCGAATAGAACTGTGCTGGTGGTTATCAAATACGTTGGGTTTCGTAAAACTCAACCCAACCTACATCAATAATAATTTTTATTGATTGCTATAAATATACAATCAAATTAATGAGCTTAGTTAGTATTAATTACAGTCGTAAATCAAAAGCGCGATAATGGATAAGTAGATTTTAAGTAGGTTGGGTAGAGTGAAACGAAACCCAACATGTGCGGCGAATAAAACTGTGCTGGTGGTTATCAAATACGTTATGTTACGTAAACTTATAATTAACAAAACTAATCTATACTCTTATTTATCTGTTTATTTTATGGATAAAAATATGCGTTATAAACGTATTTTAGAGGCGGGCGCATGTTATTTTTTTACGGTAAATTTAGAAGATAGATCTCAGCCTTTGCTTGTGGAAAATATAGAGTTATTACGCCGTGTATATTCAAAGGTGGCAAAAAAGCATCCAATAAAGACGATTGCAATTGTTATCATGCCCGATCATCTTCATGCTATTTGGCAATTACCAAAAGGTGATAGTAATTACGCAATGCGTTGGCGACTTATAAAATCAAGCTTTTCTCGAGAGCTGCCAGCAACAGAGTTTTGTAATAAAAGTCGAATAGCTAAAGGAGAGCGCGGGATTTGGCAGCGCTGCTATTGGGAACATAAAATTAGAGATGAAGAAGACTTAAATAATCATATTAATTATATTCACTACAACCCGGTGAAACATAACCATGTTATTAAAGTGAGTGATTGGCCATTTTCAAGCTTTCATCAATACGTTAAAAATTCAAAACTAAGCCAAGATTGGGAGTGCAATAATGATTCAACCACTTTGTATGATGAATAAAATTTCGGTGTTATAAAACAAGTTGGGTTTCGTAAAACTCAACCCAACCTACATCTGGTCTAAGTTCTTAACGATGCGTTAAATATTCAAAAATAACCCAACTTACTAAACCAACTTTCAAACTTACAAACCTTTCTTCACTACATACCTATACGGTGCTTCATCGGCGTCTGTGGCCACCAGCGTGTGATCCATAAATGTACAAAAACTTGGAATATCGCGAGTAGTTGATGGGTCATCAGCGGTAATTAATAACGTTTCACCGTCGTTCATCTTACGAATTGCCGCGCGTAACATCATTACAGGTTCTGGGCAGCGTAGGCCCATGGCGTCTAATTGGTGATCGGGATTATCAAAGCTCATAAAAAGTTACCTGTAAAAATAGTCGCGGCTTGGTTTGGTCGGGTAGTTTAGCGCAATTAATCTGTTTGGTTAACTGTTTTGCATATAACGGGTAAGCGTAATACAGTAAAAAATAATCTGGTTTAAATTTAATACACCCGATCACATTATTCATATCAGCAATAAGCTGGTGGCATAAAAAAAGGCGAACTAACTTGCGCTAGTTCGCCTTTTTAATCACCAAGATGGTTTACATGTTTAAGTTAATACTTAGTCTTGAACACGTTCAAATACAGTCGCGATGCCTTGGCCTAAACCAATACACATAGTTGCTAGACCATATTTTGCATTTTTGTCTTCCATTAAGTGTATAAGCGAGGTGCTAATACGCGAACCTGAACAACCTAGTGGGTGACCAAGTGCGATTGCGCCGCCGTTTAAATTCACTTTTTCATCAACCACGTCTGCTAAACCTAAGTCTTTAAGTACAGGCAGTGATTGTGCTGCAAATGCTTCGTTAAGCTCTGCTACGTCAATGTCATCAATAGTAACACCAGCTTGTGCAAGTGCTTTTTTACTTGCTGGTACTGGGCCGTAACCCATGATTGATGGATCGCAACCGGCAACAGCCATTGCTTTAACGCGTGCACGAATTGGTAAGCCAAGCTCTTTTGCTTTTTCTTCGCTCATTACTAACATGGCTGATGCGCCATCAGAAAGTGCAGAAGACGTACCCGCAGTAACCGAGCCAGAGGCAGGGTTAAATACTGGGCGAAGCTGAGATAAACCTTCAACCGTTGTTTCAGGGCGAATTACTTCATCATCTTCAACTAAAATTAAAGAGCCATCAGCTGCGTGACCTTCCATTGCTAAAATTTCGCGACGGAAACGGCCTTCAACTGTTGCAGCATGTGCACGTTGATGTGAGCGGTATGCAAATTCGTCTTGCTGCTGGCGGCTAATTCCGTGAATAGTAGCAAGGTATTCTGCAGTTAAACCCATAGAGCCAGATGCTTGTGCAATTGAAGTTGCTAAGCCTGGGTGAAAGTCGTTACCGTGAGTCATAGGAACGTGACCCATGTGCTCAACACCACCAATTAGGTAAGTGTCGCCAGCGCCAGTCATAATTGCGCGAGCAGCGTCATGCAATGCTTGCATTGACGAGCCACATAAACGGTTAACGGTTGTAGCTGGTACTGAGTGTGGAATACCTGCAAGTAACGATGCGTTACGTGCAACGTTAAAGCCTTGCTCTAATGTTTGCTGTACACAGCCCCAATAAATATCGTCAATTGATGCAGGGTCAACTGCTGGGTTGCGCTCTAATAACCCTTTCATAAGGTGAGCACTTAAATCTTCCGCACGCTTGTTTTTAAATACGCCGCCTTTTGAGCGACCCATTGGTGTGCGGATACAATCTACAATTACTGGATTATTCATGATATTAACCTTCCACCTTATAGAAAACACGACCTTCTTCGGCCCATTTGCGAGTTTGCTCTGATACTTGGTAAATCGCACCTAGGTGAGCATATTTGTCTGCTGCTGCAACAAAATTAGCTAAACCTGTTTGATCTAAGTAACGGAACGCGCCGCCTCTAAATGGAGGGAAGCCAACGCCGTATACAAGGGCCATATCAGCTTCTTGAGGAGAAGCAACAATGCCTTCTTGTAAACAAAGAAGCACTTCGTTGATCATTGGGATCATACAACGGTCGATAATTTCTTGTTTATCAAATTCTTTCGGTGCATCAGTAATTGGCGCTAGTAGCTCAACTGCTGTTGCATCGGTTGATTTTTTAAGACGACCACGACGGTCTGTTTCGTACTTGTAAAAACCAGCTTTGTTCTTTTGACCAAAACGTTTTTCGTTAGCAAAAACAGTCACCGGATCTTTTTCTGCGCGTGCCATACGCTCAGGGAATCCGTCAGCCATTACGCCAGTACAGTGATACGCCGTATCAATACCTACAACATCAAGCAGGTAAGCCGGGCCCATTGGCCAGCCAAATACGTTTTCCATTACTTTATCTACTTTTGCAAAGTTAGCGCCTTCAACAACTAATTTGCTAAAGCCTGCAAAGTAAGGGAATAAAACACGGTTTACAAAAAAGCCTGGGCAATCGTTTACAACAATTGGAGACTTGCCAAGTTTAAGAGCGTAATCAACAACTGCATTAATTGTTTTATCAGAGGTTTTTGCACCACGGATAATTTCTACTAATGGCATTTTTGGCACTGGGTTGAAAAAGTGCATACCACAGAAGTTTTCTGGCTTTTCTAACGCTTCTGCAAGTAAGTCGATACAAATAGTCGATGTGTTTGATGTAAGTACCGTGCCTTCAGGCATGTTCTTTTCAAGGTCAGCTAATACCGCTTGCTTAACTTTAGGATTTTCTACTACGGCTTCAACAATAATGTTGGCGTTTTGTAGGTCTGCATCGTTAAGCGTTGGCTTAATTTTGCTTAGCGTTGCCAGCATTTTTTCCATAGGCATGTGGCCGCGTTTAACTTTTGCACCCAGTAGTTTAGATGCTTCACCCATACCTAAATCAAGCGCGTCCTGTTGGATGTCTTTCATTACAATTGGGGTACCTTTATAAGCAGACTGGTATGCAATACCGCCGCCCATAATACCAGCGCCTAATACAGCCGCTTGTTTAATTTCAACATCGCTGTGCTTAGCAAGTTTACGTGCTTTGCCTTTAATAAACTGGTCATTTAAGAAAATACCGGTTTGTGCAGCTGCTTCGTTAGTGCGCGCAAGTTTTGCAAAGTTAGCATTTTCGATTGCCATTGCTTCATCGCGAGTACAGTTGGCCGCTGCTTTAATAGTGCGAACTGCCATAACCGGAGCAGGATAGTGGCCTTTGGTTTTACCCATTACCATACCTTCTGCCATCGCAAAGCTCATGCCTTGCTCAACACGGTTTAATTTAAGTGGCTGAAGTTTTACGTTGCGTTTTGCTTGCCAATCTAGTTTGCCGGCAATTGCTAATTCAAGTGTTGCCAGGCTTGAATCTAAAAGTTTGTCAGCACTAACTACCGCGTCAAACGCACCTACTTTTAGGGCGTCAGCGGCACGGTTTTCTTTGCCTGAGGTAATCCAAAGCATGGCGTTATCTGCGCCAATAATGCGTGGTAAGCGCACTGTGCCACCAAAACCAGGCATAATACCTAGTTTAACTTCTGGTAAGCCCATTTTAGCGGTTTCGCTTGCAACGCGATAATCGGTAGCAAGTGCCCACTCACAGCCGCCGCCAAGTGCCAAGCCATTTATAGCGCTAAGAGTTGGGAATGGTAAGTCTTCGATTGCGTCAAAAACGTCGGTTGCGTTTTTGATCCACGTTACTAATTCTTCTTCTGGTTTAGTAAATGTTGGTAAAAATTCGAAGATATCTGCACCAATAATAAAGTGATCTTTATCACTGGTGAAAATCATGCCTTTGATATCAGAATTAGACGCTAATTCTTTTAATGCTGCTGCACAATCTGAAAGAGTTTGCTGAGATAGTGTGTTTACAGAACCTGCAACACAAAACTTAAACTCGGCGATGTTTTCCTTTAGGAAGCTAACTTCAAAGGAATCGCTTTTATATAACATTATTATTCTCCCTAGTTGACGAACTAAGACTGGTACGATGAGTTTGCATTTCGACCAGTGTGCTTGCTTTAAAATTAAAATGCAACGAAAAATTTAACTCGGTTACAAACGGTTGGTTAAAATATAGCTGGTTTGGTGCTAAGGTGTACTGGAATGTGCGAAAGGTACTCATTAATTATTATGAGTGCGTAAATTAAATGTTGTTCATACTTTATTAAAGGCACTCTCATTATTGTTTTAGTGTCTCAAACTGGAAATTATTAACCCTGACAGGTCGTTAAACCTAAAGGATATTATGAAAAAATTTTTATTAAGCGCTGTGGCAGCTGCCTTTATTCTTCCTTTTAGTTCTGCCCAAGCGAGTATCGATAATGACGCGTTTTTAGATGCTGAAAAAAAAGTGCGCTATGGAAGTTACCAAGACTTTAAAGAAGTAATAAACGGGTTAGACCACCCGCTAAAGCCGTATGTCGAAAAAACATATTGGCAACGCCATCCCAATTTTAAATACCAAAGCGAAATTGAAGATTACCTAACCATTTATGAACATACCCCGCTTGAGTGGCCGGTACGTAAAGCGTGGTTAGAGTATCTTGAAAAAAACAATAAAAAAGCAGCTTATATAAAAAACTACCGAGAAACGTCTAACGCAGCGCTAACATGCACGTTTTTAGATTTTCAGCTTGATTTAGGGGCGCCAGAAAAAGCCATTTTTAATCAGGTTACCGATTTATGGACGGTGGGTAAGTCGCAACCGAATGAATGCGACCCGCTATTTTCGCTTTGGCGCAAAAAAGGCTATTTAAATAATGAACTTATATGGAAGCGCATAACGCTTGCAGCGCAGGGCGGTACGCAAAGTTTACTCCCTTATTTAAAAACGTTGTTACCTAAAAACGAGCGTTACTTAGCCGATTTATACTTAAAAGTACGCCGCGACCCTAGTGCGGCAGCAGGCTTGTATCGTTATAAAACTAAGTCAGCAAAAGAAGCGCAAATAGCCATTTATGGTGTTAAGCGTTTAATTTGGCGCGATAAAGCGTTGGCTTTAAGAGCCTGGCAAAAGCTAGAAAAAATGTTTACTTACAGCGATGAAGAAAAAGCAGATCTATATTACACGTTTGCTTTATCGCTTGCTTCAAGTGGGCATAAGCAGGCCAGCTTTTGGCTTAATAAAGTGCCTAAAGCGCGACAAGACAGAAAGCTAATTCAGTGGCAACTTGGTAATATGCTTAAAACCCAAGACTGGGAAGGCATAGCGGCTTTTTTTACAGGTAAAGACGATTTAAGTTTAGGCCAGCAATATTGGCTTGCTTATAGCTATGCTAAGCGAGGCGAGCAACAAAAAGCAGACAAAATTTGGACTAAAGTGGCCGCTAACCGCGATTACTATGGTTTTTTAGCGGCGGCACGATTAGGGCTGCCGGTTGATTTAAATAATCAGCCTTTGCAGGTTGATCAAAAACTAGTAGAGAAGGTGAAGAATGCGCCGGGCTTTAAACGTGCAAAAGCACTTTACGAACTCGAGCGTTTTACCTCTGCACGCCGAGAATGGAATTACTTAACGAACACCTCTACTGATGAAGAAAAACTAGCTGCCTCAAAGGTTGCAGCGCAAAACAATTGGCACGATAACGTTATTTTCACGTTAGCTAAAATTAAAGCATGGGATTATGTTGAACTGCGTTTTCCGTTTGCATTTCAAGATATATTTGAGCGCTACAGTAAACGCAGCAAAATAGACCCCGCGTGGAGTATTGCAATTGCACGGCGCGAAAGCTCGTTTGCACCAGATGCGCGTTCGCATGCAAATGCGCGTGGTTTAATGCAATTGCTCCCTAGTACGGCAGAATACGTTAACAAAGCAAGGGTATCGAGTACGCGTTTGTACCAACCTAAAACCAATATACGCTTAGGTACTAGTTACTTGCAGTACTTAAAAAAGAAAAACAAAGGGAATGAAATACTTGCTACGGCATCTTATAACGCAGGGTATCATCGTATTAAACGTTGGTTACCTGACGAAGCCATACCAGCAGAGCTATGGGTTGAGCTGATCCCGTATAGAGAAACGCGAGATTACGTAAAAAATGTGTTTGCTTATCGCCAGGTTTATCACACCCGGATGGGCCGAGAAGGAAACGTGCTCGCGCCGTTACTCAAAATGAAAATGGGCGGGTAAATTATGTAATACCAATTACCTAAAATATTTAGCCATTCTAGCGTGCTAAATAAAGGGCTAATAACGTAACACGATGGGTATAAGTATTAGGGGGATATTTACATGTTAAATATCCCCCTTTTTTGAGCGCTTTACGTTTAAGTGGTAGACTCAAAGCAAGTTAAATTTAACAGATGGATTAACAATGGATAAATTAGCCGTTTTATATGCAGAGCATATTGCCACATTACAACAACGTACGCGTACAATTTGTGACCGTGAAGGGCTCGAGGGTTTAGTTATTCACTCAGGCCAAGCTAAGCGCCAGTTTTTAGACGACATGTATTACCCATTTAAAGTTAATCCACACTTTAAAGCATGGCTTCCTGTTATTGATAACCCACATTGTTGGATTGTGGTAAATGGTAGCGATAAACCTAAGCTTATTTTTTACCGCCCAGTTGATTTTTGGCACAAAGTACCAGATGAGCCGCGTGATTTTTGGGCTGAGTACTTTGATATAGAATTATTGCTACAGCCTGATCAAGTTGAAAAACTATTACCTTACGATAAAGCTAAATACGCTTACATGGGCGAATACCTAGAGGTAGCGCAAGCGCTTGGCTTTAGTATTATGAATCCTGAGCCGGTACTTAACTATTTTCATTATAACCGCGCTTATAAAACGCAGTACGAGCTTGAATGTTTACGCCAAGCCAACCGCATTGCGGTAGATGGACATAAAGCAGCACGCGATACGTTTTATAATGGTGGTAGCGAATTTGATATTCAGCAAGCGTACCTTATGGCTACACGCCAAAGCGAAAACGAAATGCCGTATGGCAACATAGTAGCGCTTAACGAAAACTGCGCTATTTTGCATTACACACATTTTGAGCCAAAAGCACCGCTTACTCATAATTCGTTTTTAATCGATGCTGGCGCAAACTTTAATGGGTATGCCGCAGATATAACCCGTACGTACGATTTTAAAAAACAGGGCGAATTTGCTGAGCTAGTACAAACTATGACGGCAATACAAATTGAGCTAGGCAACGCATTAAAGCCTGGCATGTTATATGGCGATTTACACGTTGATTGCCATAACCGTATTGCGCAAATTCTTAGCGACTTCAATATTGTAAACTTACCTGCAACAGAAATTGTGGAACGTAAAATTACCTCAACATTTTTCCCTCATGGCTTGGGCCATCACCTTGGCCTACAAGTGCACGATATGGGCGGCTTTATGCGTGATGATAAAGGCACCCACCAGCCATCGCCAGAAGGGCACCCATTCTTGCGTTGTACTCGTAAAATAGAGAAAAACCAAGTGTTTACTATTGAGCCAGGGCTTTACTTTATAGACTCATTATTAGGTGATTTAGCGCAAACCGACAGTAAGCAGTTTATTAACTGGGAAAAAATTGAGTCGTTAAAACCATACGGCGGTATTCGTATTGAAGACAATATTATTGTTCACGAAGACAGCCTAGAAAATATGACTCGTGATTTAGCGCTCGACTAAGCTAATAAAGACGAGCTCGCCAATACGCGCTAAAATACGCGAATGCAAAGGGGCCTTTTGGCCCCATTTTTAATTGAGCTTTAATTATGTCTGAATATAAATACCCCGCCGATGATGTGTTTCATCAAGAAGAAATTAAAAAAAGCACCTTTATAGTTCATATCGCGCATACGCCAGACCTACAGGCTGCTAAAGCATTTATTAAAAGCATTGAAGAAAAGTACCCAGATGCTCGTCATAATTGTTGGGCGCACGTAGCGGGTAACCCAGGCGGAAGCCATGTTTATGGTTTTTCTGATGATGGCGAGCCAAATGGTACCGCAGGAAAGCCGATGCTTAATGTGCTGGTGGGTTCTGGACTTGGCGAAATTACTGCGGTTGTCACCCGTTATTTTGGCGGTATAAAGCTGGGCACCGGTGGGTTAGTGCGTGCCTATGGTGGGTCGCTTAATAATGCACTTTCGCAGCTAAAAACGGTGACTAAAGTACCGAGTATCGAGATTGTAGGCCAGAGTGAATACAGCATGCAGGGCGCAATAGAGCAATTGTTAAAAACCAATTATCAAGTACTTAATATAGAAAAACAATTTACTGCTAATATTGAATGGGTTATTACTATTGATAGCCGCCAAGCAAAACAGGCCATTAAAGATATTTTTGATTTAAGCCATGGCGCAGTTGAGTTAACTATCAAAGAGTAAGACAATAACTTACACACTTATATTTACTAATAATAAAAGCGATAAGCTACATGCAATTTCGTACCATCATAAAAATCCTTGGCCAACTTGTTGCGCTGTTTAGTATTACCATGGTGCCGCCTGCGGTGGTGTCTTTATTTTATAAAGATGGTGGTGGTGTTCCTTTTGTATTAGCGTTTATATTTAGTGTGGTTATTGGTTTAACAGCTTATTACCCAAACAGGCATGAAAACGGCGACTTAAAAGCACGCGAAGGCTTTTTAATTGTTGTACTATTTTGGCTGGTACTAGGGGCGTTTGCATCGTTACCGCTGATTTTTTTACAAGAACCTAATTTGTCTATGGCCGATGCGGTGTTTGAGGCCTTTTCTGGCCTTACAACCACTGGGGCCACGGTACTTACCGGAATTGAATACCTGCCTAAGTCTGTTTTGTTTTATCGCCAGCAATTACAGTGGTTTGGCGGTATGGGTATCATTGTACTTGCTGTTGCTATACTGCCCATGCTTGGGGTCGGTGGCATGCAGTTATACCGAGCTGAGATCCCAGGCCCAGTAAAAGATTCAAAAATGACCCCCCGTATTGCCGACACCGCAAAGCACCTTTGGTACATTTATGTGTCGTTAACGGTAACCTGTATGCTGGCGTATTGGGCGGCAGGTATGGAGTGGTTTGATGCTATATGCCATGCGTTTTCTACAGTGGCGATTGGCGGTTTTTCTACTTACGATGCCTCAATAGGGCACTTTGATAGCCCTGTCATTAACTTTATATGTGTTTTCTTTTTAATTATTGCTGCGGTTAACTTTTCACTGCATTACGCGGCGGTAGCGAGTCGTAATATTCAGGTATATATCCGCGACCCTGAATTTAAAGTTTTTTTACTGATACAGTTAGCGCTGGTGGTTATTTGTTTTACGGTGCTCTCATCTAACGAAATATTTGCCGATGGCGATGAAACCCTCGATCAGGCTTTATTTCAGGCGGTGTCTATGAGTACCACAGCCGGTTTTGCCACCGATAATTTTTCTACTTGGCCGCTGTTTTTGCCTATATTGCTTATTTTTTCGAGCTTTATAGGTGGCTGTGCAGGTTCAACCGGTGGCGGTATGAAAGTTGTACGCGTGTTTTTACTTTACCTACAAGGCATACGTGAGCTTAACCGCTTAGTGCACCCACGTGCTATATACTCTATTAAGCTTGGTCGTAAAGCCTTGCCCGATAAAGTAGTTGAAGCGGTTTGGGGGTTTTTCTCAGCGTACGCATTGGTGTTTATTATTATAATGCTGGCACTAATGGGAACCGGCATGGACAACATTACCGCGTTCTCTGCTACGGCGGCGTGTTTAAATAATTTAGGCCCAGGCTTAGGTGATGTTGCCTCGCATTATGGGGCGGTGAGCGATGGTGCCAAATGGCTATTAACCATTGCCATGGTATTTGGTCGCTTAGAAATATTCACCTTACTCGTGCTATTTACGCCGACCTTTTGGCGTGGGTAATAATATACAAATGATGCTTAGGAACAGGCATGCCACATTCTAATTTAGATAAATTACAGCAGTTAACAACAGGGCGATTGGTCGACTTGGAAATTGTTACGCCTACCAGTAGTAAACGCGTAAAAACAGAGTTTATTGGCTTGCTAGAAAATAAATTTATTATTTTAAATTACCCAAGTTCAAAGCGTTTACCTGCTGCAAGTGATTACCTACGAGACGGTGTAATGGTGGTGGTAAGAGCGGTTATAGAAGGAAGTGGCGGACAAGTAATAGCATTTAGGCAGCAGCTTATGTCGGTTGCCTCACACCCTGCTAGGCTCATTTTTATTAATTACCCTAAGCAAGTGCAGTTATTTGCACTGCGCGCGCAAACACGCATACCTACCTTATTACCTGCAAAATTAACTCTCAGTGACGATAGAGTACTTGAAGGGGTGATTAAAGATATCTCGCTTACCGGGGTGATGTTTGATGTACGCGGCGATCAAAACGATGAAAATATTAAAGATATGCAATGCACGGTGACGGTTGATACCAACAATAAAGCATTTACTGGCGAAATATGCAGTGTAAAAGAACACGCCGCAGGAGTTAATTGTGGTATTAAACTTCTAGCCAGTGAAGATGAAATGAAGGCATTTATGAAAGAGCATTTTATCGATCCCGCGATGCTTGAGTTGCCATTAGAATAAGCACTTTCGCTTAATAGCAACAAATGGCCATTTTTTACTTGAGTGGCAGTCATATTTTTTAAAACTTCAAAAAATAATTTTTATTTTCTATAAAAATCAGCAGTATAGATTAGTTTTACGAGTGAGTTATTTTAATACGTTAGCTCCCCTCACGGCTAAAATTTAGTCTCTTTTTTCGATAAATCTCCATCCTTACAATTTACGCCGAAAATTGTAGCTTTTTTCTCTTATGTAACTAGCTGTTTTTATTGTATTTAAAAACTTAGCTTTACCCTTTGTTGCTAGTTTGCAACATAAAACCCCCGCAAATTTATCAAAAATAGCCAAGCACTCTTTTAACTGATTGAAATTAATCAGCTTTTAAAACTTGGCATTCAAGTTGTAATAGTCTGGCTGTACTGAACAATAACGTGATTTAAAGTAAAACACTTAATCGCACACATATACTTGAAGGAATTATATTATGAAAAGCATTAATAAAACTTTAGCACTTATCGCCCTTGCTTCATCATCAGCGGCATTTGCAGCAACCGATTTTGATACGTTAGATGTAGATGGCAGCGGCACGATTAGCAAATCAGAGGCATCAATTGATGCAAAACTGATGAGCATGTTCTCAGAATTAGATACTGACCAAGATGGTGAGCTATCAAAAGAAGAATTTTCAGAAGCTTAAAGTGTGGTAACAATCCTGAGTTGCCAATGACAACCTAAGTAGGCAAGGGAGCTTACGAAAAAGGATTACAAGGATTGCGTACACCACGTAGTGAACTTAACTAATTTGTTTATATTGAAGGATTAAATTATGAAGCATTTAAATAAAGCACTCGCATTTATGGCTATTGCCTCTTCTTCTGCTGCCTTTGCAGGGACTGATTTTGACACGCTAGATGTAGATGGCAATGGCGCCATTAGCCAAGCTGAAGCATCGGTTGATGCGGATTTAATGGCTGAGTTTGTTGAGCTTGATACCGATGGAAATGGTGAGCTTTCAAAGCAAGAGTTCTCTAAATACTAGGGTGTGATGATCTTTGCCAATTGAGCGCAGGGCAGCGCATGTTCACTTAGCAAAGAGTCATTTGCTCTAATCCAATGTGCATTAAAACTTAGTAATGCACATTGGCAAAGGCACTTTTTAGTTAATTTTTAAACCCATGGATCTTAGAAAAGGATTTCCTCTTAATTAGGACACAACTATGAAAACATTAAATACAGCACTTGCCGTTATCGTATTAGCTTCTTCATCAGCGGCGTATGCTGCAGTCGACTTTGCCTCGTTTGATGCCGATGGTGATGGTGCAATTTCAAAGCAAGAAGCGCAGGTAAATTCACAGCTAGTGAAAATTTTTGACCAGCTAGATACTGATGGTAATGGTGAAATTTCTGAGCAAGAGTTTTCAAAAGTACAGTAATTAGAAGTTGCTAAGCAGGGTTGCCTAGCATTAAAAAAACATACTCCACTAAAGCCGCCTTAGTCAGCGGCTTTTTTGTGTTTAACTATAAAAATATAGCGCTAACTTGGAATAGCTTTTCTACTACGTTGATATGCTTTTTATCGATTAAAAACATAATAACGTGATCACCAGACATAATAACCGTGTCGTCGTGGGCAATCAGTACGTCGTCATTACGTACAATAGCGCCAATCGTTGTACCTGCAGGTAGCTTGATATCGGCAATCGCACGGCCAACTACTTTTGATGTGTTTTCATCGCCATGGGCAACGGCTTCAATGGCCTCTGCCGCGCCTTTACGTAACGAGTACACATTAACAATATCGCCACGGCGTACGTGTGTAAGTAGCGCCGAAATAGTTGCTTGTTGTGGTGATATAGCAATATCTATTTCACCCCCTTGCACTAAATCTACATACGCACCACGCTGAATAAGCACCATGGTTTTTTGTGCGCCCATGCGTTTTGCAAGCATGGCCGACATTATATTTGCTTCATCGTCGTTGGTTACGGCAATAAACACATCAACTTGTTCTATGTGCTCTTCAGATAGTAGTTCTTGGTCTGAGGCGTCTCCACAAAACACGACGGTGTTATCTAGCATTTCAGAGAGTTGCTCAGCACGCTCTTTACTGCGCTCTAATAACTTAACGCTGTGGTTTTTTTCCAGTGAGCGAGCAAGGCCTGCACCAATGTTACCGCCACCGGCTATCATAATTTTTTTGTAAGAACGCTCAAGTTTTTGTAGCTCGTTCATAACCGCACGAATATGCTTAGTGGCAGCAATGAAAAATACTTCATCGTCCGCTTCTATTACCGTGGTGCCCAGTGGTTTTATAGCTTTACCTTGGCGATAAATTGCTGCTACACGGGTTTCTACATTCGGAATATGCTCTTTTAAAGCAGAAAGCGCATAACCCACTAATAAGCCACCGTAGTAAGCTTTTACAGCCACAAGAGAGAGCATGCCATCGGCAAATTGCAGCACTTGCAACGCGCCTGGGTAATCTATTAAACGGCGAATATATTTGGTAACAAGTGCTTCGGGGGCAATATAGTGATCAACCGGGAGGTCATCGTTATGAAATAGCTTTTCGCGGTATTTTAAATATTGCTCTGATCGGATACGGGCTATTTTAGTGGGCGTATTAAAAATACTATACGCGACTTGGCACGCCACCATATTAACTTCATCTGAGCTGGTTACCGCAATAATCATGTCGGCGTCTTCAGCACCTGCACGTCTGAGCACATCTGGGTGTGCACTGTGCCCCGTGACCCCTTGTAAGTCGTACTTATCTTGTAGCTCTCGTAAGCGGTTGCCGTCTATATCAACAACGGTTATTTCGTTTTGTTCGCCAACTAAGTTTTCAGCAAGCGTACCACCGACTTGTCCGGCACCGAGTATGATTATTTTCATTATTTACCCGAATTACTGTTTAATTAAAAAAATAGCCATTTACTGTTTAATAAATGGCTATTGAGTGTACGGCTATTAGGCTTTTTTAACTAGCTTAGCGTAATAAAATCCGTCGCTTTCACCTGGTAGTAATTGTAAACCAGGGTTGGTAACTGTGTCGTTGTCGTGCAGTGGTATATGCTCAACGTCACTATTATTAGCTAAAAATTTAGCGACTTGCTGTTGGTTCTCTTGCGGCAGTACCGAACAGGTTGCGTATATCATTGTGCCGCCTGGTTTAAGTAGCGGCCAAATGCTATTGAGTATATCGCTTTGTAGTGTGGCTAAGTCTTCAATGTCTGATGCGCGGCGAAGCCATTTTATATCTGGGTGGCGGCGTATAACACCGGTTGCCGAACAAGGGACATCTAATAAAATGCGGTCAAACTGTTGCTCATCCCACCAGGTGTGAGGCTGCGAAGCGTCTGCACATTGTAGGTCTGCGCCTAAACCGATACGGGTTAAATTTTGTTTAACACGCTCTAGGCGAGTGGCGTCACTATCAAGTGCTAATACTTCTGCATCGGCAAGCTCTAATATATGACATGTTTTACCGCCAGGTGCTGCACAGGCATCTAAAATGTATTCATCAGCTTGAGGTGCTAAAAAGCGTGCGGCTAATTGCGCTGCGGCGTCTTGTACAGAGCAGGCGCCCACATCAAATTCTGGCAACGAAAATACATCACGCGGCTTCGCTAGTTTAATACCATCAACAAACTCAGGGTTTAACGTGTGCTCTATATCGTTAGCCGTTAACATCTCGCTGTATTGTTGCGTGCTGTATTGGGCTTGATTGACACGTAACCACATAGGGGCTTGTTGTTGGTTTTCTTCAAGAAGCGCTTCCCAGTTGTCTGGGTAGGCAGCTTGCACTTGTTTAATAAACCAATTTGGATGGTTATATAAACACACTGGTATTTGCCTGGCTTTTTCTTCAAGCTCGCTTTGTTGGCGCTGAAAACTACGCAAAATAGCGTTGATTAAGCCTTTTAAGCCTAATGCACGCATTTGGCCAAGGGCATTAACGGTTTCAGAAATGGCGGCATGCGGTGGCACGCGCATATGCTGCAGCTGATAGATACCGACATACAACAAAAACTGAAAAATACGACGCTTACCTTTAAGTGGCTGTTCTACTAAATGTTGGCAGTAGTTTTCAAGGCTAGGTAGGTAGCGCAACACGCCGTAACAAATTTGCTGTAATAGCGCTTTGTCTTTAGGGGGCAGCCCTTGGCTGGCAAATGGTAGCTCTTGATTTAGCGAAGCGCCTTTATCAACCACGTTATATAAAGTTTCAGCGGCAAGCGCACGTACGTTTTGAACATTACTCATTGTTTTCGCCTAATACGGTGCCAGGAGTTACCCAGTCACTGCGACCGTTTAAAAAGTCGCTAATTGCCATTGGTTTTTTCCCTTGGGGTTGCAGCTGTGTAATACTTAATGCCTGCTTGCCACACGCCACTACAATGCCGTTTTTATCGCTTGATAAAACAACGCCCGCATTGCCTGTTTGCTCAACGACTGAGGCTTGGTAAATTTTTACGCTGTGCTCACCCATTTGAGTAAAACACACTGGCCATGGATTAAATGCACGAATATTACGCTCAATTTGTACGGCATCCATCGTCCAATCAATATTTGCTTCCTCTTTTGAAAGCTTTTTAGCGTAATTTGCCAGCTCGTCGTTTTGCGGCTCTGCTATAAGCTCGCCATTGGCTAACTTATTAATGGTTTGAACAAGTGCTCCTGGACCAAGTTCAGCCAGTTTAGTGTATAAACTGGCACTGGTTTCATCCGCAGCAATAGGGCAGCGGCTAATGTGCAGCATGTCGCCGGTATCAAGCCCTTCATCCATTTGCATTATGGTTACGCCGGTATCTTCATCGCCAGCCCAAATTGCGCGCTGTATAGGCGCAGCACCGCGCCAGCGCGGTAAAATAGAGCCATGCACATTTAAGCACCCTAAGCGTGGCGCCTCTAAAATGGCTTTTGGTAAAATTAAGCCATAAGCCACCACTATCATGATATCGGCATTTAAGCTTTTAAGCTCAGTGAGTGCGTCTTCATTTTTTAATGATTGTGGCTGAAAAACAGGTAGCTCATGTTCAAGCGCAAGCGCTTTTACTTCACTGGCTTTTAACTTTTTACCACGCCCAGCAGGGCGATCTGGTTGGCTGTAAACTCCAACAATTTGGTGCTCGCTTTGAATTAACGCTTGTAGGTGACGAGCGGCAAAGTCCGGCGTACCGGCAAATATAATGCGTAGTGGTTTTGTCACTGAGTTTTCCTAAGGTGCTTATTACTTCGCGGCAAATTTAGCTTCTTTTTCAAGCTTTTTGCGAATACGTTGACGCTTTAATGGTGATAGGTAATCAATAAATAGTTTACCTTGTAAGTGATCTAGTTCGTGTTGAATACAAATAGCTAATAGCTCATCTGCATCTAGTACAAATTCTTCACCATTTTCGTTAAGAGCAGCAACGGTTACGGTTTCAGCACGGTCTACTTTTGCGTAAGAGTTAGGCACTGATAAACAGCCTTCTTCGCTAATTGTTGCACCATCTTTTTTAATAATTTGTGGGTTAATTAAAACCAGTGGTTCGTCGCGTTCTTCTGATACGTCGATCACCACAATACGTTGATGAATATCAACCTGTGTAGCAGCTAGCCCAATGCCGTTTTCATCGTACATTGTCTCTAGCATGTCTTTTACAATTTGGCGAACGTTGTCATCAACCTGTGCAACTTCTTTTGCTACCGTACGTAAACGCTCATCTGGAAATCTTAAAACTTCTAACCTAGCCATAGTTACCTTTTTACACTTGTGCTTAATTTAGGGTATTGTATGCTCTTATTTTAGCCATTCGCGTTCCCCTTTAACAGGTTTTGGTCAATAATAATGAAAAAACAATACAAGGAAGCCCAATGAAATCTCAATTGGCTGCAATTATGTTTGCACTAAGTACTGCTTTTCCTGCAGTCGCTGATGTTTTACAAATAAAAAAAGATGCTCCAAAACAATATGTTGTAAAAAAAGGCGATACCCTTTGGGATATTTCCGGCATTTATTTAGAAGAACCATGGCTGTGGCCAGAGTTGTGGCAAATGAACCCGCAAATAGATAACCCGCATCTAATTTACCCAGGCGATGCACTCGCGTTAGTGTACGACGCCGACGGTAACCCGCGTTTGGTGATTAATAAAGCGTACAGAAAATTATCGCCGCAAGGGCGTATTACACCAAAAGGTAATAACGCCATCACCACTTTGCCACTTGAAATAATTAAACCTTATTTAAGTTATGAGCAAGCAATTAACAGCGATGACATAGATGATAAGCCGTATATTTTAGGGGCAAACGAAAATACTAAAACGCAAACTCTCGGGCATATTTTATACGTTAAGGGCGATTTAAAAGTACATAAAGCGTATGCTATTTATCACAAAGGCGAACCTTACATTGATACACAAACCGGTGAAGAGCTAGCTACTCGCGCTACTTATGTCGGTATGGCTCGTGCATTTAGAACGGGCGATGAACGCAATGGCGTACCATCGTCTTTACGGGTTGAGTCAGTTAAACAAGAAATACAACAAGGCGATTTTTTACTCCCTGCTATGCAAGGGCAAATGTTACCAGCGTACTTTAATATGCATCGTCCTAAGCAAAGTGTATCCGGCAGTGTTATTGACTCGCCGCGCCAAGTAAGAGAATTCAGCACAATGGATGTAGTGGTGCTAAACTTAGGTGCTGAGCAACAAATTGAAGTTGGTCATATCCTCGATTTAGAACGCCAATCACCCACCGTTATTGATGGCCCTCGAGGACCGCGTTATCCAGAGGATTCGAGCAAATTTGAAAAGCTTTTATCTGATGCTGGTGAATTATTTGGCAGCGAGCCAGATGAAGACACCACAACATGGACAATGCCACACGAAAAAGTGGGTGAGTTAATTGTATTTAAAGTGTATGACAAAGTAAGTTATGCATTAATAACAAAAAATCAGCACCCAATTCGCGTTGGAGATAGTGTAGTAATTCATTAAGTTGTAGCGAGTCGGTGCTCTAGGAGAGAGCATGGATCAGTCATCTGGCAAGCTAGCCCACTGGCTTGCCTTTTATATGTGTAAAGGCTTAGGTATTAAAACACTGTTAGCCTTATCACATACTCACCCCCTCGAATCATTATTTGATTTAAACCAAAGTGAATTACAACAGCTTGGCCTTACCCAAAACCAAGCCTGCAACTTACTCAATACCAATTGGCAGCAAGTAAACCATTACGAGCAACAAATACAGCAGCTTAATATTACAGTGGTGTGTATTTTTGATGCGCTATACCCAAACGAGCTAAAACACATAGCCAGTGCCCCTTTACTATTATTTTGTAAAGGCGATATATCGCTGTTATCTAGCCCGCAAGTGGCCATTGTTGGTAGTAGAAACGCGACCCCTACGGGGCTCGAAATAGCCTCAGAGCTTGCTTATCAGCTTACTTTAGCTGGTATTACCGTTACCTCGGGCATGGCGCGGGGAATTGATGGTGCCGCGCACAAGGGCGCATTGGCCAATAATGGCAAAACAATTGGTGTATTAGGGACAGGGGTTGATATTTACTACCCCAAACGCCATAAATTATTAACAGACCAAGTATTAGAGCATGGCTTATTAATAAGCGAGTTTTTACCGGGTACCGCCGCTAATGCGCATAACTTTCCACGCAGAAACCGTATTATATCTGGGCTGTCTTTAGGCGTGGTTATTGTAGAGGCTGAAATTAAAAGCGGTTCATTGATCACGGTACGTTACGCTATTGAACAAAATAAAGAAGTGTTTGCAGTACCAGGCTCTATTAAAAACCCATTATCGCAAGCGAGTCACTTTTTAATAAAGCAGGGCGCTAAGTTAGTCGAAAATGTAACAGATATTTTAGATGAGGTGAGCTTTTCTTATCAAAGCGGTCTATATAATAAAGAGGAGCCTGTAAACAAACAGTCACAGTGTGAGGTGTTAAATAGTATAGGGTATGAGGTAACCAGTGTTGATGAAATTGTACGTCGCGCCAAGTGGCCAATTGATAAAGTGCTGGCAAGGTTGCTCGATTTAGAGTTAGACGACGAAATAGAGCGAGTGTTAGACGGGTATATAAAGCTAAGCACAGGAAGGTAATATGTTTGATATTCTCATGTATCTTTTTGAAAACTACATTCACAGTGAAGCCGATATTTATATTGAAGAAAACGAGCTTACCGATGAATTACTTCGCGCGGGCTTTAATAAGACCGAAATTTATAAAGCGTTAAACTGGCTTGAACAATTGGCCGATTTACAACGCAGCGACGAGTCGCCCTACTTAATTACAAAGCCTCACCAAGCAATGCGCATTTTTACCGATAGCGAATGCAAAATGTTAAACGTTGAATGCCGTGGCTTTTTGATGTTTTTAGAGCAAATAAGGGTGGTTAACAGTGTAACCCGTGAAATGGTTATGGACCGCCTTGCCGCATTAGATAAACCCTATATTTCGCTCGACGACTTAAAGTGGGTGGTGCTTATGGTGTTATTTAACGTACCTGGCTCAGAAGAGGCTTACGAGCAGATGGAAGACCTTATATTTGACGAACCCACCGAACTTCTACATTAAAATTGTATGCCAAACCACTTAAACATATATGCACAGCTTGTATCTTTAAGTGGTTTGGGTATATTAGGCGAAAATTCAGCAACCCATTAGGAACCTCATGAGTAAAATCGACCATTCGCTTTTCTCGGCGGATAAACACGCCTTAGAAAAAGAATACGAAGTCTGCCCGCAATGTGGTTCTGAATTAGTGATCCGTAACTCTAAAACAGGTCCTTTTTTGGGTTGTGCGAGTTACCCTAAATGCGACTTTATTCGCCCATTAGCGCATCACGACAGCAACGAAATAAAGGTGCTTGAAGATTCAGCCTGCCCACAGTGCACAAAACCGCTGGTGGTTAAAAACGGCCGTTATGGTATGTTTATTGGGTGTACAGGGTACCCTGAGTGTCATTATATCGCCCACGATGACGAACCTAATAATAACGATGATGTATTACCTGGGTGTCCTAAATGCAAAAAAGGGCAGCTAGTTGCACGCAGCAATAAATTTGGTAAAACGTTTTACTCATGCGATTGTTACCCAAGCTGTAAATATACTCTAAATAACAAACCCATAGCCAAGCCATGCCCTAAGTGCGATTGGCCGCTTGTTATTGAGAAAAAAATGGCCAATGGTACTGTGCTACAGTGCCCACAAAAAAGTTGCCTGCATAAACTTACCACTACTGATTAATATAAATTTCTGGAGCATATTTTGTCAGACCTTTCTACATTGCCTACGGCTATATCTTGCTTAGAGCAAGGTGAAGTTATTTTATATCCTACTGAAGCTGTCTATGGTTTAGGGTGTGATCCAGATAATCAGCAAGCTGTTGAGAAGTTGCTAAAAATAAAACAGCGTCCCGTTGAAAAGGGCCTTATTTTAATCGCCGATAACTACGGCCAGTTATTAAAGTATGTTGACGATGTAAAGCTGCCAATGGACAAGCGCGCTGATATTTTTTCTAGTTGGCCCGGTGCTATTACCTGGGTAATGCCTGCAGCTAAAAATACGCCTAAATGGTTAACAGGGCAGTTTGATACGATTGCAGTACGGGTTACTGATCATCCAAGTGTTAAGCGCTTATGCCAGCAATTAGGCAAGCCTCTTGTCTCCACTAGTGCTAATTTAACCGGACAGCCAACCGTAACAAGTATTGAACAAGCCAAGCAGCAATTTGCAGATAAGGTAGGCTGTTACATTGATGAGCCCTTAGGGGGCAACACGCAGCCAAGCACAATTAAAGATGCCATGACCGGCAAAGTATTTAGAGGTTAATATGCAAAGCGAATTATTAGAACAAGTAAAAGCGTATTTTATGGCTTTGCAAGACACCATTTGCCAAGGTTTAGAGCAGGCCGATGGCAGTGCAAAATTTGTAGAAGATAGCTGGCAACGTGCCGAAGGCGGTGGCGGGCGTACGCGTGTTACCACTAACGGCAATGTAATAGAGCAAGGCGGCGTTAACTACTCGCATGTGTTTGGTGCATCTATGCCGGGCTCTGCGACCGCTCATAGGCCTGAGCTTGCAGGGCGAAGCTTTCATGCATGTGGTGTTTCATTAGTTATTCATCCAAAAAACCCACATGTTCCTACAAGTCATGCCAATGTACGCTTTTTTATAGCCGAAAAAGAAGGCGAAGAGCCTATTTGGTGGTTTGGCGGAGGGTTTGACTTAACGCCTTTTTACCCCGTTTTTGAAGATGTACAGCATTGGCACCAAGTCGCACACGACATTTGTGCACCATTTGGTGAACAAGTGTATCCAAAATACAAAACGTGGTGTGATGAATATTTTTACCTAAAACATCGCGACGAAACACGCGGTGTAGGCGGCTTATTTTTTGATGACTTAAACGAGCTAGGGTTTGAGCAGAGCTTTGCATTTATGCAATCGGTTGGTAATGGCTTTTTAGATGCGTACTTACCTATTATTGAGCGTCGTAAAAATGATGAATACACGCAACAGCAGCGCGACTTTCAATTGTATCGCCGCGGTCGTTACGTAGAATTTAACCTTGTGTGGGATAGAGGTACTCTATTTGGCTTACAAAGCGGTGGGCGCACAGAGTCTATATTAATGTCGATGCCGCCACTGGCGCGTTGGGAATACAATTATAAGCCCGCGCCCGACAGCGCAGAGGCTAATTTGTATCAATACTATTTACGTCCACAAGAGTGGCTAAGCACTAAACCCACTGATTTAATAGCCAGAGAGTGGCAGTTATAAATATTAAATTAAGGTAGGGGCTGTTTAATCCGCAAAGGTCAATAAACCCTAATAAAAGGCGCTTAACAGCGCCTTTTTACTAAGTAGTTACAATTAGTGCTCATTAATCATATGGGTGGCAAGTTGTCCAAAAGATTGCTTTAACCCTTCGCGCAGTAGGGGGTTGTCTACTTCTATATCGAGGGTTTTATTCATGCAATACATCCACTGATCGCGCAGGTCTTTATTTATAGTAAAAGGCATATGGCGTTTGCGCAGCATAGGTTGGCCATGTTTTTCAGTAAATAGGTTAGGGCCGCCTAACCAACCCGATAAAAACTCAAAAAATACTTGGCGAATTCTATCTAATGGCAGAGGATGCATATCATATAATGGTTTGGCGTATTCATCGCTGGCCATTATGTCGTAGAATCTATTAGCAATAGCACGGGTACCTGCTTCTCCACCAATAATTTCATACGGTGTTTTCTCAGGAGTGGGCGCTGGTTGCTCAGGAGCTGGTTTAGATTTTGAAAAAAGTCGTTTAATCATATTCTTATCATCGTTAATAGGCAGTGTACAACTGCAAAGAGGTTGCTTTAAAATGGACAAATATGCGGTTTTTGGAAATCCAATCAAACATTCAAAATCCCCCGCGATACATAAACAATTTGCTGTATCTTTGGGTGAGCAAATCGACTACCGCGCAATATTAGCACCTATCGATCACTTTGAAAAAACAGTAACCACCTTTTTTGAGCAAGGCGGGATAGGTGCCAACGTTACTATGCCATTTAAAGAGCAAGCGTATGCCATGGCTGATGAACTCACCCCACTTGCTAAAATTGTTGGTGCAGTTAATACACTTAAAAAACGCGATGATGGCACTTTATTAGGCGATAACACCGATGGCGTGGGCTTTGTTAATGATTTACTTGCCAATGAAGTGACAATTACCAATAAGCGTATTTTAATTATTGGTGCTGGTGGCGCAGCAAGAGGGGTAATACTACCGCTACTTGAGCGTAACCCAGCTGAAATAACGATTGTTAATCGCACGGCAAAAAAAGCGCAAGACTTAGCGCAACTATTTGCTGAATATGGCAAGGTAACAGGCTATGGGTTTGATACATTACCAGTAAGCAATTACTCACTTATCGTAAATTCTACCTCTAGCAGTATGAACAACGAGTTACCAGCACTTGACGAAAAACACCTAAGTCAGTGCACGGTGGCATACGATATGTTTTACTCCCAGCAAAATACCGTATTTATGAACTGGGCTGCAGAGCATAATAACCACGCTAAGCTGTTAGATGGCAGTGGTATGTTAGTAGGCCAAGCCGCACAGGCATATTATGTATGGCGTAATAAAATGCCCGCCATACTTCCTGTTGTTAAAGCACTAAAACAAGGCATGCTTAAATGAATCAAGCCATACAGTTTATAGATAGACTCGAGTTTAGAGAACCTTCCCACCAACTAGTCTTTTTTGCACAAGTAACAGGGATGCTGGTGGAGTGTATTATAGATTTACGAAAGCTAGGGCTTCAAGATGAAAGCCACGCAACGCAGCATTTTGATAAATACCGGTTTGATTACGAAGAATGTGCCGAGCAACTTATAGAAGATGAAAGTTATAACTCGGCAGGGCAGATAGAAGTGAATCTAGTTGATCTCTGCTAAATACTCGTCTTTTAATTGCACATAGTTATCTGCCGATACTTTTAAAAAGGCAAGCTCTTGCTCTGTTAATGGGCGGGCTTGCTTTACTGGACTACCAACATATAAATAACCAGACTCCAATCGTTTATTTGGCGGCACTAATGAACCCCCACCAATAATAACGTCGTCCTCTACTATTACATTATCCATTACAATAGCGCCCATACCGACAAGTATACGATTTCCAAGCGTACATCCATGCAGCATCACCTTGTGTCCTACTGTCACATCATCACCAATAATAAGTGGGTAACCATCTGGGTTACTTTTAGTCGCGCGTGATAAATGAAGAACACTACCGTCTTGTATATTTGTACGTTCACCAATACGTATATAGTTAACATCTCCTCGCGCTGCCACTAAAGGCCATACGCTACAGTGGTCACCAATCGTAATATCTCCTACCAAAACAGACGACTCATCAACATAAACAGACGAATTAAAAGAAGGAGTCACACCTTTATAAGAACGGATAGCCATATATATACCTTTTAAATACCAGTTATAGTCGCTTGAGTGTAACAGCAACACTTAAATATAGGCCAGAAAAGGCCTGTTTTGATTATAAAACTACCAGTTATAGAGGGTTTAGTTCACATATTGACCGAACAGTGCTTTTTTTTGGTTTTTCTTTAAAAAAGTGCTTGCGTAAAAATCTGTTCTCCCTATAATGCGACCCCACTGAGACGGGGAACGCCAACGCATAGCGAGGCACGAGCTGCTCACAGAGTTAAGTAAAACTTCAGTTTTAAATCTTCTAAAAAGAAAGTTTAAAATTAAGTGTTGACTCGAAAAATAAAGGATGTATTATACGCATCCCTAGCGACAACGTCGCAACGTTCTTTAACAATATAAAGCAATCATCTGTGTGGGCACTCGTACAGATTGAGTTCTAACAGCCAGCTACTTAGGTAGTGAGGCAAACAAATTTAGAGTCTCAATTGAAACTGAGTGACCAACAGCAATAATTTACTTAAGTTTTATTTAAGAAAAGAATTGCAGCACAGTCAATTCAATATCGAAAGATATTAAATAAATTCAG
>Ga0160421_1000086_pt1 | contig 59134 bp, 47 predicted proteins | sample TAMARWmetagpilot_FD_108195 | JGI IMG/M metagenome (GOLD analysis project Ga0160421, IMG submission 108195) | Phycosphere-associated microbial communities from TAMU algal ponds, Corpus Christi, Texas, USA - TAMU ARW-7 10/27 metagenome pilot | ecosystem: Engineered > Artificial ecosystem >... | reverse complement strand
CTTGCCAGTGCCTTTATTGGGAATCGCTGTAGTCGCTATTGGGCTCGAGATTTCGTCGATTGGTCGGCCAAATTCATCGCCTTTCCCCTTTCCGCCGTCGTTATTGCACCGTATATTTCTGTCCAATCACGTCCCGTAATTGTGGTCATGGGATTTCTGCGAGCGATTCTTCCTTTCGTCGCATCCTTCCAAGGCTCTCGCCTCGGGCGTCAATTGGTAAGTAATTTGTACTTATGCTTGGACTGCACGTGGCTATGGATGTCTCTGCATCTATCAAATACCACGACATTATGGATCGTTTCTCATTCGTCCTCTGCCCTGTCTTTAGACCTTCAACACGTATAAGTACGCCAACTACCGTTGGAAGTCGGTCCAAAGCATCATGCACTTTCACCAAAAAGCGGGAGTGTACCAGGATACTAATCTCGACCCCGATCTCTTAAACCTCGCACGCCTTGTAGCTGAAGGTGTCGGACACGGTATGGATCCCGAAGAAACGCGTCAGGCATTGTCCAAGTTGGGTTTCCAGGTCTTTGGCAGTGGCTCGGGTGGTAGAGCCGTCTACCGTATGCAACGAACGGATCAAATTGTCATGCTACACATCACACCTTACGGTCCAAGTATTCTCGACGAAATGCCACGCTACATCCTTCTGGAACGGAGGAGCGACTTTTATATCAATCGAGTTACGGACACGTCGGACGGCACAATCTTGGATGCCGCGACACCTAGGGAAGCCAGCGTACAGGGCTTTACATACTCTGGCGCCTTTTTCCAACCTCAAGAATGGGCCGCTTTGAAAATGCGATTCGATCGTGAGCTCCAGGATTATGACAATGCTTGCCGGATAATGGGGACGGTCCGGTTGCCTTTGGGTAAGCGTAGTCCTCAAAGGGCAAAGTCAGCATCTCCGCCCAAAGATCTATTGAGCCTCAAAGCTTTTATTCGTAGTGGGCGACAATCCTATAAACAACGCCGAGACAATACTCGATGGAAAGAAATCGAACAAAAAGTACAAAAAATGTCAAAATTGGTGTCCAAATTGCAAACACTCGGAAAGGCTCCATCCAGGGTTATTCTTTATCTGGAAGGATTGGATTGTGCTGGTAAATCTTCGACGGGGGGCATTATTTGTCAAGCCCTGGAAAAAAGTGGGTACGCCGTGCGTACGGCCCAGCACAATCGCCCACCTACACCGGAACAAAAGGCCAAGCCCTGGATGGACCGGATACGTTTTGAATACCCTGATGATTTGTACGACGATGACGAAGAAGTCCCGGCATTCGCATCGGTAATGTGGGATCGGGGTCCGGCGGGGGACTTTGTGTACGGCGGTTTCCAGGACGCGACACTGAGCGAGAAGATGCAACGGTACGAAGAGTTTCGAACATACGATTACAATTGCCGCGCCGAAGGCGTGCTCTTTTGCAAGGTGTTTTTCGTGACCGATCGCGACAGTATTGCAGGAACGCTTGGCAAGCGCTTGGCGCACAAAAGGATTGCACGGGACTTGCGCACGTGGTTGGACGCCAACAGTGTCGAGCAATTTCGAGAAGGGGTGCAAGAGATTGAGGCTCACATCGACCCGACCGACTTTATTGCTTTCAACAAGTACGAAGAGAATTTAGAAAAATTTACGGAAGTTGTCCGTAATACGGATTACGTTGGTCACGTGGCGGATCAGGAACATTCTTCGATTGGTTACAGCAATCCTTGGATCGTTGTGAACACTTCGAACCGCCATGCGGCGCGTCTCAACATTATGAAAGCCTTTTATAACCAGCTGAAACGCTTTTCGAATTCTCCTTACGATCGCATCGACGCGTATGATCGGCTGAACGTGTTTTTCGGGGGCGTTGATAAAGTGGAACGTGTCGCCAAAGTCACACAACCCGTTTCGAATACTATTGTGGAGGATAAGGAGCACGGTCTATCGTCCCGAGCGGTATTGCAATCCATGCTCCTGCTCTTACTGGTGTACGCGTACGCGAACCAGACATGGAACTTTGACATCGACGATATTACGTAATGTTCAAATAAAGGCCAATCGTTTCGTGCGTTAACTTTATAGAACCTGATCAATCGTCCAGGAGCAGGCAATATCTACTGCTTCTCGAGCGTACTTGTCCATTTCTAAACCCCCCTTTGCGTTTTCTAGAGAGTTTATACCGAGGACGTTTGGAGTGCTCTTGACGAGGGGAAGGTGGAGCTGCAAGACCGGAACAATTCCAAACGGACCGTTGGAATTCGAATGTCGCTGGGCGGTGGAATCGGCGGCGCGTTTGAAGGCTGGACGAGGAATGGAGTGCCACACCATCATGGGTACCGCTCCGGCTTCCAATTGCAGAGCGTGCGGTATTGGGGCCGACATGGTCGTGTCGTCCAGGATACTGCGAAAAATTTGATACTCTTTGCTCTGTTTGAAGGAGTGTTTTTCGTAGTATAACTCGAATTGATTGATTCCGTTGCGATCGTCCAAAGGCAGTGGATCTACCAATATGAGGCCCGCCAAGGGATGGCTTTCCAGGTAGAGTTGCGCAATCCAGCACTGCAGTGGCCCACGGGCAATGAACACGACGTCGTGGTGAGCACTCAAGTCGGATTTGAGCTCATCCAAGGCAGCTTTCCAGTTGGTCACGGAATCACTCCAAGAAAAGGCTCCCGTCGAAATGCCGTGGTCTTGGGGAGCTCTCGATTTGAAGGCTGAGTTCCACGAAGACGAGGTAGGGTAGAGCAATGATTCGGCGACCACCATGGTGCATGGTCGTTCCGGAACGGCCGAATCCAACGGCGGGCACGATATTTTGCTGAGCAGTGTTCGATATTGCCCACGACGCAGTCGAGACGCCGGACTCCCGGTAGTGCGCCACACCACCACTGTCTTGGCAATGGCTTGACCTGCTCTAGTCAGCATTGAACAGAATTAGTCGGTCAAAGCGGTAAAAAAGTGTTGCTGGCCTAGAACTAACATAACTTCTTGACACCCTCACCGTTTGCACTTACAGTTAGTCCCCAAAACGTGACAAAAGTCGTGGCGAGATGGGAAGCGACTGTGGATTGGTCGTCTCTAGCCAGTCCTGTACCATCGTGAACAAACGAAGAGGTGATCTACGGGGGAGTACCAGACTGTCTGTTTTCGGCCGCTGTACCGAGACCCGGATATTATGGAGAACCTGGGCTGGCGATTTCGTAGAATCGTCGTACGTGTTCGTGTCCGGGATGGTCACTGTCAGTCAGTCCGTTCTCCTCCGCTAACGGTAAATCCTACCGTTCGCATTCCGTATCTTGGTCGTTCGCTCGTGGGAAACCACCCCACGTCTGCCTTGACGGCCGACGACGATGAGCGACGACAACGGTTTGTAGTGACCTTCTTTTACCATTCGTTAGTCACAATAGGAATAGCAAAGGGTAGCACCGGTTCGGTTTCCAGTCCACTCGAATTTGCGAAAAAGCGAATACGCCTTATTCACCACATAAAGTCTCGCACAAGAGTATAAAAGTCTCACTCACAAGTCACTGCATTGGCTACCAAACCAACAGGCAGGTATCCAGTAGAGCAGACGTTCCGGGCCCAAATCTCTTTCATCGCTTGCTCATACAGCATCTAATCAGCAACCAACTGGATCGATAAACATCACCGAAGAACAAAAACGCGAGGGATAGCAAGTTCTGAACTCTCAAGTGTTTACCTTTTCGCATTCCAACGAACTCAACACCACTTTCTAGACTCTTTACTTCTCCACGACAACTTCCGCATCAAGATGAAGTGGGAATCTACCGCATTCGTGCTTCTACAGCTCATTGTCACTACTCACGCCTACGCCTTCCCCAAGCCAACACAGAGTTCTCGTTGGGCTACCCCTGCCACGACTGGAACGTCCTCAGCCGCCAAACACTTTGTGTCGCGCTCGAGGAGCACTACCAGTCTCGCCGCGTCCACCCAGAAAAAGCCAGAAGAACTCCGTCGGGAGATTGCGGAACGGAATTCTCTCGTAGAGGATGAAGCACAGTATGCCGTAGCGGACGGAGAATTGTTGGAGCGCATGGGCACTACGGATGCGGTAGCAGCCGAGGAGACCGACGTCAAGACGGACTACACCGACATGTACTCGCGCATGAAGCGCATGACCAAACCGAGGGCGTACCCGCTCTTTTTGGCAGAAAAAGGCGTTGAATTCTTGGAAGGAACCGTGCACGATATTGCCAAATCCTTCCAACGCACCGCCGAAACGGGAGCGGCCACTTCTACCAGTGACGTCAACGGAAGCGTGGGACAAAAGGAGCGAGTCGTGGTTCTCGGGACAGGCTGGGGCTCGGCTTCTCTATTGAAAGAAATCGACACCGACCTGTACGATGTTACCGTCATTTCTCCCCGAAATTACTTTCTTTTCACCCCGATGCTCGCTGGTGCCAGTGTCGGTACAGTGGAATACCGTTCCATTACTGAACCCATCCGGGCGATCAATCCGCAAGCCAATTTCTTGGAGGCCACCGCCACGAACATTGATACGAAAACAAACACAGTCACCTGCGAGTCCGTCATTTGCGAAGGCAATAGTTGTGATATCCAAGATTTCAGCGTTCAATACGATCGTCTCGTAGTGGCGGTGGGAGCTCAAACCAACACGTTTGGCATTCCTGGAGTCAAGGAATACTGCAACTATTTGCGACAGGTTGAAGACGCACGTCGCGTACGAACCTCCATCATCAACTGCTTTGAACGAGCTAACTTACCGGGTCTTTCTGACGAAGAGAGAATTCGCAACCTTACTTTTGCGGTGATTGGTGCTGGTCCTACCGGGATCGAGTTTGCCGCCGAGCTGCGTGATTTTGTTGAGGAAGACGGCCCCAAGTACTATCCGAAGCTTCTCCAGTACGTGCGCATCAAGGTCATTGAAGCGTCGCCGATGGTTTTGGCGCCTTTCGACAAAGAGCTCCAGCAAGAAGCCATTGCCCAGCTGAAGCGTCCTACCATGATTTCGGACCCCAAAGTAGCGAAGTTACTGCCGCCCAATTTTCAAATGACAGAACTCTTGTTGGAAGCTTCCGTCAAGGAAGTCAAGGAGGATCGTATTTTACTGAACAATGGCCAAGAAATTCCGTACGGTATCGCTGTTTGGGCAGCTGGCAATGGTCCGATTCCGCTGACACTGCAGTTGATTGAAAGTCTCGGCGATGAACAAGCGTCGGCACAAGCCGTTGCACGGGGACGTGTCGCTGTGGATTGCTGGATGCGGGCCATTGGCGGTCAAGGCAAAGTACTGTCCTTTGGTGATTGCTCATGCATGTTCCAACAGCAGCTTCCAGCGACGGCGCAAGTAGCCTCACAGCAGGGGGAATATTTGGCCAAGCTTTTGAACAAAAAGTTTGAGTTCACGCCGGCTCTGACTGAAGATGGCATCTTCCCGCCACCGCGGAAAGACCCCGCCCGGACACAAACCAGCTTTTCCGACGCGATTGCTGCATTTGCGTCGAATAACTACGAATACGCCAAACCGTTCCAATTCTTGAATTTGGGCATTTTAGCTTATACTGGTGGGGGTTCTGCTTTGGCGCAGGTGACACCCGTGCCGGATGGTGCTTCGGTCCAGGGCAAGGGCAAACTCGGCAACGCGTTGTGGCGCAGTGTCTACTTGACCAAGCAAGTGAGTTGGCGCAACCGACTGCTCGTGATGAATGACTGGACCAAGCGTCGATTGTTTGGACGAGACATTACGCGACTTTAGAAATAACAACAGACTGATATAATTTGCAAAATAATTACACTTTACTCTTTTCAGAATGAGAACAGTCTATCCAGCTACATCGAGTAGCTTGCACGATTGAAAAAAGTGCACGTGATGTAAGAAGAAGTGTAGTAAAGTCGTTCTACCAAAAGGGCTTGCGAACGATTGCGCCTTTGGTGTGTCGTCCGATTTCGAGCTCTCACTGACGAGAACCTTTCTGAGCGGGAATGATCCGTCCCTATACCGATCTTGTCGTTACGTTGGAATTTTTCTCGGAAAAGGGAACGTATGCTCTATCTATGGACACGTTCACCAGTACATTTGTTGCTCGTTGTCAAAGGTTTCGTGATCGGGTAGCCTCAAATGGTCAGTATACGCGACCCATACGAGCTCCAATCGTCGACGATGGTGGTAGTGGAAAAGCTCGGGAAATCTGGAAGTGAAAACTGGTGTCATCCGAAAGCGTCTCGACGGTATCATCCGTCGAGACAGCTGTACCCACCGAATCATTGGCACTCCAAATAGTAGGCGCATTGTGTAAATACTTCAGCAGGTAAGCAAAAGCAGTATCGGTGAGAGTGTTGTCGGGGCATGAAACAGTCCAAGTAGGGAATCACAGCATGTTTGAACCTCATCTAGCACATACCGTAGATATAGCTCGCCAAATCTGCGCTTGCCTCAACACCGGAGTCGCCTCTCGTATACATTCTTGGGCGGAAGATCCGTCGGGTATAGCGAGCAGTACCTCATTTCCTTTCGTACATGTCGATAATAGCTGGGATTTTGTCCAGGCTTCCCCTTGGTGGTTGCAGAGCCCCATGTAGAGTCGTTCACGGATTTCTTTCCTTTTCGCGTGCCTCGCAATTTCTTCCAGAATATCTGCAACCAGCGCCTTTTTGGCGTCCATTTCCACCGTCAGTATCTCAAAGTACCGGGCCTCTGTGTGGACTATTAGCAGGGCAATTTTGAGCTTTTTCTTGCGAAAGAGACCGAAGGGTATCCAACCACTGCCGTGACTCGCCAAGTCTCGAGACGCCATTACTTCGGACGACTTTATGTGCCCCACCAACTGCAACCAAAGTTAGCCAAAATGTGCTATTCGGAGTTGCTTCCCGCGTAAAAACGGTGTTCGCGAACAATGGTTGCGTCTTCTCAATTCCTGTTTCGTTACGACGGTTCCTGGAAAACAGTTCGTAGATTGGTCACAGGTAATATAAGTGATCGTCTCGCCGATTCACTGTCAATTGCGCGAAAAAGTGTGCACCGGTGTGACAAAAAACTCGATGGACGGTTCCGGGACGGTGAGCGAGCGGGACGGGCCTTGCTGGCGACACTAGACGACACCGTGATTCAACGTTGATGCGACTCGCTGGTGGGAAGCCAGCCGAGATCGTGTCTAGAGTCGTGAGCAGAACAGTAAGTCACGGACTAGGTTAGTGCCCGCGCCCGATTTTTGTCGTATGTGGACTCGATACTGCGCCAAGTTTGTTCCGTTCAAATCCTACGTGGATGGTACCAATTTCCGCGTCGCCGGGGATCTCTCCGCACCGCGTTGGTAGCCGACGCTCCGTATTCTCACAAATTTCGAACGTCCCCGTATTGTCCCCGTTCTCAGTCAAAATGGCCAAGACCCCGTCCAAGCAATCCGCCAAGGCGCCCAAGAAGGCGGCTACCGGCACCAAATCGAAGAAGCGTACGGAGACGTACAGTTCTTACATTTACAAGGTCCTCAAGCAGGTCCACCCGGATACCGGTATTTCCAAGAAGGGTATGTCTATCATGAACTCCTTCATTAACGATATCTTTGAACGTATTGCTACCGAAGCCGGTAAGCTGGCTACTTACAACAAGAAGGCGACGCTCAGTAGTCGTGAAATCCAGACCGCTGTTCGTCTCATGCTTCCCGGTGAACTCGCCAAGCATGCCGTCTCGGAAGGAACCAAGGCTGTTACCAAGTTCTCCAGTTCGTAAAATAGAGAGCTAACCAGTGAAAAAAATTTCACGATCGTGATTTCCCAGAAATTCACATCAATCCAAAAACCGGATTTTCTAAAATCCACCCATCTTTCAAAGAAAAGCCCAATTGTGTATTCTTTCCCGTCCACTATTTACCATCAGTAGAGCTGGGTAGCTTTAGCTTCATTTGTAACACCAAAGTTCTTGGGTGGGGAGAGTGAAGAAAATAGATTTTAACTATCTATAAATCCCAAAGCCGTGAGTCGGTCTACTTCCCAAACTTGTGCGACCGTGTGAAATTCGCCATTCTCACCGAAGCGATCGACGCATTCCGGTAACCGTTGGGCAAAGTCTCGGCTGTAGACATCCCCAACACGGACGCCATCAACCGTTGATGACGATACGACACACGGTACCTTGGACGCTTCCAAATCCTGCCACAGTATTTCGTACTCGGTCTGGAATACGGGATATTGCAATTTATAGCCGAGCGATCCGATTTGGGAATTTCGCCATTCCACCAGATTTTCCAAATGCAAATCGCCAAAGGCCAAGGTTGTGACCTTGCTTGGAGGTTTAACGCTGCTCTGCAATACCTCTAACCCCTTGCGAACTCGTGTCACGTATCCTTCGGCACTCCCCCGGTGTATGGGGACACCAATCAATGCCAAACCCAGATGTGTCGCTTGTTCCACAACGGTATCAATCGGCATATCCTGATGCGCAATAATACGCGACGTGGCATCAAACGTGGTTAACAGGGCTAACCCAAACGGGGCAGTCTGTTTGGCTTGTCGAGTCAATGCCCGAATAGCCAGGAAGGAATCCTTACCGCCACTAAAGAACAGCACGTGCAGGTTTCCGTTGGACAGTGCCAGTGGACCCGTCTGGTCGCCAGCGGTGAGCATGGCCGGCTGTTGTATTTTCCCCGCCTTATTCTTGACGTTTTCGTGATTGTACGGGCAGTGCCGACAGCCCGAACCACAGCATTTGCCACGTTGACGGTGGGCGAGCTCGGTGAAGACCTTATAGCCCGTAACGGGGTCCGGGTAGGATAACGAACCGGCGCTGCAGGCTTCGCGGTGCAAGCGGTCAAAGTCTTCCATGTCGGGAACATCGTTGTTTGCTTGTACAATGGTAGGGTCCAGAACATCGACCATTTGATATCCACCCAGTTCCGCGTCGACAAAGTCCAAAGCCTGAATCGCTTGCACCACCTCCGGCTGATCCGCGTAAGCTGTCAACGCCATTATGATTGCACCATGCAGTAGTTTAGGACCGGGACGGGCAAAGTAGTGGTCACCGTTGGTGGCGTAGATGCGACGATTGCGAGCGGCACGCAGTTGTTGCAACTGGTTGCGTGCACCGAAAGTATCACGAACGTTCCGTTCCAGACCAAAACCGCAACAGGCGACCAGAATCACATCGGCATCGGCCTGACGGACTTGCGCCCAGGTCGTCGATGTCGATTTCTGGGTGTGCTTATGTTGGGCGGGTTGCACGCCGGCGAACTGCATCATATCCAAAATCCAATGGCCACCGTCAAAGGGTGGATCCAACCATTCCAATAGGAAGAGCTTGGGTGCAACATCATGGGAACGAACTTCGGTAACGGTCGTTTCCAGTGTCTGTAAATTACTCAGAAACGCATCGTGAACGATTTTGGCACGTCGTGGGACCCCACAGGCATGGCCGACGGTGAGAATATTAGCGGCAACGTCCCACAGCGATTGCGGCGTGAGGGACACAACGTGAACCTCGTGTGGCGGTGGCGGCTGTGAGGCATCCTTGCCCACAAGCCGACGAACGGTTTCGGACGAGGGAGCACACACTTCACACAGGTCCTGGGTAATCACAAGGCGCTTACTACTGTCGTGAACGTCGTTGAGCTGTAGAGCCTCGCGGAATTCGTCCTCCCAAATGGGATACAAGGAAGGCACGTCCGCCAGTGCGGGAATGTCCTTATCACCGACGGCCTCATCTTTTGCCCGACAGCTCGCCACAACTTGATCGTGTATGGCACCCTGCGACGTCTCGTTCCCGTTCACCCCGTCTCTTGTAATGATCTTGACTGCCGTACGCGACGACGCTCGCGACCAAAGGTTTGTATCACATTCGTGCGTGACGGCGATAATGGCAGCCTGCAATCCGAGAGCGACGCAAATATCCGTGGCGGAAGGAATCAAGCAAACGATGCGCAAATCAGTCACTGACACGGAAGACGATTCTTCCGCCAGTGATTCTATCGACATTGACTGTGAAACCATGAGTAAGGGTGGAGAGAACTCTGTCAGTCGCCTCCAACGACGCCAACAAAGAGAACAAACACAAAGGTGGATGGATGTGTGATTCGGTAGAACGAAATTCCTCACACAGTCAAGTAACAGTAACGAATGAGGGTGCCGTCGGTTCGAACGCCAAATCTCATTTTAAAACCCGGAAAATCACACGTGATTGAGCCCAAAGAGACCCGGGCTTGGTTCTTCGACTTTTCTTTGGATTGTCGTTGAAAGTGTCTCGTTTCGGACTCTACACTAGCGAGCGGACGATGGAAAGGCGATCCAAGTTTTTTTCGGTGCGCGTACAGACAAGACAAACGTTGACGTCCATCACCGCAGGCTGTCGCGTTCTGTAAAACACACACCAACAACGTTCGGTAATTTCTTTGGTATCATCCCTCCCTCTCGCTGGAACGCACTACTATTCTTGGTCTCTACTACCGCTCGTCACCCTCTCTCTTATAGCATAGTGCAAAATCAGATGAATATGCGATATTCCCTGTCGAGCACGAGCGCTTTGTTGGCAGCCGTTTCTTGGACGTGCTTTTCGGCGTCGTTTGCGTTTGTTCCTTCTACCGTCGCTAGCACTGTTACCACGTCTTTTATATCCGTACGGCCATGTACACCACACACGGTATCTTCTTCCACCTCGCTCTGTGCCGTTGGTGCGCTCGTAAAGAAAGCCAAAGAACAAGAACTCCGGAAATACATTGAAAGTGGCGTTGAAGAGCACGTTATGGAAAAGTACAATCTACTCAAGGAAAACCTGGCAACGATCAACGATGAAACGTTGGCCGATCAAGTTGTGGGTCCCTTGCAAGAATCGTTGACTCGTCGCAAGGGAACCATTACGGTGATTGCCGAATACAAGCGCAAGTGCGGATTCAATCCAACCGGACTTATTCACGAAATGCATGTACCGGAATTGCTCTCCCCCTCCTTTCGCGAGTACGGTGCGTCGGCCATTGCCGTCATGGCCGATCCACGCATGGGGGGTTGCGACTACGATGACATCCGACACTTTGTGGAAGAACAGCGACGAGCCAAAATGGAAGTCCCGGGACCTTTACCGGTCATTAACAACGACCTGATTGTGGACGAACTGCAGGTGGCGCGCTCCGCCGCCTACGGATGTGCCGCACTCGTTCTCAATTTACCTACCCTCGGTGTTGAACAAACCAAAGTCCTTCTCAAAGCAACCAAGGCTGTGGACCTGGAATCTATTGTGGCCGTGTCTTCCAAGGAAGAAGCGCAAACCGCAATCGATAGCGGGGCTCGAATGCTCAGTATCTTGCATCTGGGAACGGTAGAGGATATGGTGGCCGCCGTCGATGGACTCGTCATTCCGGAAGGACAGCAAGTTTGCAAAATTGCCAACATCCTTGCCAATAATGACCAGCAACTGCAAGAGATTGAGGATGCTTGGTCGGTTCGGGATCAAGGCTTCAACTCGATATGGGTTGGGGAAGCCCTGTACAAGGGTGGGGCCGATCCCAACGAACAACCCGGCGGTATCATCAAATCCATGAAGAGCAAATCGTCTCTCAAATTTGCTTCCCCAAAGGCAGCGCGTGGACGAGGGGAAGGCGCACGAGAATATCTCGGAGACATTCTCATGTAAAAGGCTAGAATAGCGTGTATCGTTTTTCTACGGGCGGATCGATACCATCTTTCCCAGAACCACCTTCTACGTAGTAAGTATAGCTTATCCAAAAAGTGGAGTACTCGTTTTCATTCTCGATTCTGCCAAAAAATAGTAGCCTACAGGACCTGCTTGTAGCTTTCAATTTAACTCTAACGGCGCTGGTCAGAGAGGCCGCCGTGTCCCTATGTTCGACCCCCGCGACACACGCTGCCAACAGTGCATCGGCTCCATTAATTCGTGACGTAGTTTGGATGCACCGCTAGAACGGTCGATTGCTCCGCCTTTTTATTCCGCGGCGGATCCCCAACTGTCATCAGAACCATATCGGTGTTAACCAACCGACGAATTACAAGATTGATCTTTTTGCGCATTTCTTCCAGATGCTCCAGAGAATCACCAATGTCCTGCTCAATTTGTTCCAGGTACCACGTCACAACCTCACTCCACCTGAGGTACTTGCTTTCCGATGTCTCGTCTTCGCCCTCTAACGACCGTAAGTGGGTAGCCACCGCATTGGCGATCGCTTCGTATTCCTCGAAGCTGATCTTGGTCTTTTTCTTCGGGGGATGTGCGGTAGCAGTAGATGTTGTAACAGGCTCCGACGAAGAGCCTGGGCGTTCTGGGGCCGATTCTCCGCCATATTCGCCAGGATACTGGGGCGGCTGGGTTTCGAAGTCATCCGAAGTCCTCATCGCCGTGTCAGTCCCACCGTGGTCACCGCCCTGCGAGTCGTCATCGCCATCGTCACCGTGCAAAACCGCAGCTTCCGGTTCCCCTTCGTCGTCATAGTCATCCACGTCAACATCGGAGGTCTCCACTTGAATGATACTCGTTTTGAGGAGGCGAAAGGCCTCGCGTACGTAGGCGGGCTGGATTTCGGGATCGCAGTGCAAGCGTGCCATGGCTTCAGAAAGCCGAATCATGGATTCAAGCTGACGTACAGTAATGCGGTAGGCCGTGCGGGATCGGCCAAGGGTATCCCCTTGCCGAAGTTTGCGATAACAGTCTACCAAAACGCGTTGACTTTCGGGAGTGATCTTGGGATAGAGTGTCCGTGCGAACCGTATGTACCGTTGCATTTGTTCTTTGGTGTAGGGTGGTTGGACGGCTTCTTCCTGACAGCGGTGAACTTTTAGAATATGTTGGGCTACTCGTCGATCAGAGTCCGGATCGCACTCGTCCAGCACAACAAAGAATAGATCGAAGCGACTCAGAATGGGTGCGGACAAGGCGACGTTGGCCTTGAGCGTCTTGGTCCGGTCATAGCGTCCGTAAATGGGATTGGCCGCTGCCAGAATGGACGCACGAGCGTTCAAGGTGGCTTGAATACCGGCCTTGGTAATGGAAATGGTCTGCTGTTCCATGGCTTCGTGAATCGCGACTTGGTCGTTGGGGTCCATCTTGTCGAACTCGTCGATGCAGCAAATGCCATTGTCCGCCAGCATGAGCGCTCCCGCTTCGATGCAGTATTCGCCGGTATCCTGATCGCGTTGTACGGCGGCGGTCAAACCGGCGGCGGAAGAGGCCTTGCCGGACGTGTACACGGCCCGGGACGGTAGAAAGGCGTGTACGTACTTGAGAAACTGCGACTTGGCCGTGGATGGATCGCCCACGACGCAAACGTTAATGTCGCCCCGCAGTTTGATGCCGTCCGTGGTTGTTTTGTGGACCCCGCCGAGTAACATGAGGAGGAGTCCTTTCTTGACCTCCTTATGTCCAAAGGTGGTGGGGCAGATACTTTCCACCATATCCTGATACAATCGCGAGCTGGACTTCATTTCCCTAATTTCGTTACGTTCCTGCCGGGTGAACTCTAGGACGACTTCTTCGGGTGTCGGTTCGTGGTGTTCGAGCGCTTGGGATCCGAACAAGAGTGCGGCCGTGGCGTGAGTACGGTGTGTGGCGGACGGTGCGGCGGCGGCGCGGGCTAGTGCGTCGGTAGGGAGGACACAGGTGGCGACAAAGCAGGTACGGTAGGTCAGTTCCCGAACACCGAGTGCCTTGAGTCCGCGGACCCCACCTCCTCCACCGGCGGCGGCGTCGGTGGGTCCGTTGCGCCGGGTGGTGGCACGGGGGGCTTCGCCGGCCCGGGCCAATGCTGATCCGTCCGGAATGACAACCATGCTGCCGACGAAAACGCAGGCGTCTCCAGCTTTGGCGCGCTCCACCATTTCGTTACGGACAATGACGTCCATGGAGCGGGGCATGGATCCGGGGGGTATTTCGTCGGAATTTTCCTGCACGCGGAGCTTTTGCCAGTCGACGAATTCGGAAGCGGTGGTTTCCAGGGTAAATAGTAGGGGTGATGCGTTGGCGCACCGGGGGTTTCGACAGAGAGTGGGACGAGTGTAGTGGTACTGTTGGGCGATACGTTCGGCGAGAAGTCCGCACTGCTGACACCGAAAGGTAGCGACGAGGAGTTCGGGGCGGACCTCCGAAGTTCGGGTAACGGTGCCGGCGACGGAAGTGAGTCTACCAATACGGTCGGTACGGACTTCCCGCACGGGCAGCAAACCGGGTACGTTATGAATGGCGATGAAGTATGTTGCGTTGCGGAGTGACTGTGCGTGCGGCGTGGAATGATGGTTGGTGTGGGATGCGGGATCGTCCAATTCCGGATGCAGTTCGAGGACGAACGTTTGTACGGCTTGTCGCAGAAAGGGTTCGAAGCGAACGTAATCCGACTGTATGGCTTCGGCCAGTTCCATGTCTTGTTCCATGACGTGTTGAAAGTCGAGAAAGAGAGTATTGGAAAAGACCGAGTGGTTGCTGTTGTTGTTGGAAGGATCAACATCGGTGTCCGTGTCGTCTTGTCCAATGGTGCGTCTCTGGAGCTGTCGACGTGCCATTTGTGTGGCTTGTTCGGCGTAGGGGTAGACCACGGTAGATTGTGTGGGTTCGTCCAGTTGTTGTTGTTGTTGCGCATGGTTCTCGTCGGGAATGGTTTCCGCACTGTGTTGAAATGTCCCGAGTAAGCCAACAAGATAATGCGCGCCAACGATTGTGAGAGAAACACAGTGCAACATCGAAAAGTAATCGTCCACACGGATCCTGCGAACAGGTTGCTCTGGCCCGCATTCTTTCTCTATTCTACTCATTGTGTATAAATAGGTGTACAGTGTACTGCGCACACGTATACATATATACACACACAGACGTACACGCACACAATGCGTACTCACAATTGTCCGAGAAACTGTTGAAAACGTGCGAGGACGAGTTGTCCACTTTCATCCGTCACGGCAAAGGCCGTAACCCCGTCCTGCGCCGCAGCTGCTCCCAAGACGGCTTGATCTCCCGTCGTATCGCGTGGGACTCGATCACCCGTAGGTTCATCGAGGACGGCAACGTGTGCTCGAGCTCGTGCCACCGACGCGTCCTCGTCCTCCGTTCCCGGAATGCCGCGGTCCAGCGACGCGTCGTCCATGTCGTCCGATGCGTTCCCCGACGTTGGAAGCCTCTCCTCCAACGCATTCATCCCTTTTCTCTTGTAGTAAAGTGTTTCTGCAAGCAAGTGTTTGTCTAGTGTGTGTATATATCTTGGGATTCGTACCGACCGTGTTCCCTGTCAGGTCTCGATAGTGTTGTCGTGGTATATGAGAGTGCTGCCCTGTTCGTTTTGTCAGTTGGGGTGTGAGGGTTTGTTGGTACGCGCGCGGTGTGCCGAGATGGCGCGTATGTCTCGCGGTAGGCCGAAACCGGTCTGTCGTGTACGCCGGCCGTCATTGGGCCGCGCGCCGTGCGAGACTCGATTTTCGGCCGACGCGCCAACCCTCCCTACGGGCTCCAGTAGAGGAGACGATCGCATGGAACCCCCACCCTCGCGCCCGAGCTACCGAGAGAGAGAACCGGCCCAACCATACTACAAAATAGGTACTCCTCTAGACTAATACTACCGTTGTTAATTCCAAACGTACAACCCCAACCGTTCGTTCTCGATCTCTGTAGTACCCCCCTATACATACATGTATCGACACCACCACCTAATTATACACACACTTACACATTAAACACACAGACACTTTCCTCTGGAAGCGTCCTCTAGAAACCCGCCGCACGATGCCCGTGACTCTGCGCGAGTCCACGGCCGAGCGCCGTCGCGGACGGACAACTCCCGGGATGCAGCAACGCGTACATGCGTGCCACGTACAGCGGATTGTGCACGTCGTGAAAGGAAATACTGTGGGTGGCGGCCGCTGCCAAGCCGTACCGTGGACCCGTCGTCTCGTTGGTTCCGACCATCGAACCCAACCGCGGCTGGCTCGCCCAGTAGGCGGCCGCACGCGCGTGGAACGAACCGCGGCCGCGACCGGACGAAGTCACCGCACGGAACGTGTACAAGTGGTGTGGTGAGCAGTCGTGGTAGCGCTGGGATCCGGTGGGTACATCACGACTGTCCCACGGTTTTATCCCGATGCGGTCGAAACACTGTGAGACTAGACGGTCTTCGTGCGAGGCAATCGTATCCACCTCGCACTCCGGCAAGGCCTCGTTCACCAAACGATGCAAGGCGGCACGATTCATTGTGTATCCCGGACCACCCGAGACGTAGGGACGCTGCCCCTCACGCAACACTACTTGTTGACCCGTAAAGATGGCTTGGTCCTGGCCGGCACCGGAACCAGTACCCATTCTGTCTGGGATAATCTCGTCTTGCCAAAAGGCTCGCAAATTCGGCACCAGCACGTACATGTCGTCCCCACCCAAATGAAAGTAGTCGTAATCGTCCGCGTAGTGTCGAGCAATGTAGGACCAGATGGACCGCGTCTTCTGCCACATGTTCCGGTAGGACTCTTTGCCAGCGTGGGATAGATGGACAAAGCCCAAGGACGGAATCGTTTCCGTCGTAAAGGCCAAGAAACCATCGCATTGGTATCCCCACGACAATGCCGACGCTCGAGCCAAATCTCGCATTCGTGGGTACGTGTACACGGCACACAACAGTCGCGGCGTCGTGGTAGTGTTTCGACGGTGCACGGTCTGGAGTCGTATCTTTTCCGTCAAGAGCTTGTACCCACCTTCCTCTTCGAGTCCCCGACCCGGGGGGAACGCACACACATAATCGGACGATATGTTGGCACGCAACGGATGATTCCGCGAGTTGAGCAACGGATCCTGGTCTGCTCGGAACGGTACGAAATTTTCCAGAATGTGCCAATAAATTGACGAATCTTCGATTGATGGTTCCGTTGCCCCGGATTCCGACGCCTCCCGGGTCCTCGCGTGTCGAAACCGTTGCCGCTCGCGCCGCAAGGCGGTGGGATCCGCCACGTACCCCGCCCGACCTTGTTCGTCGTACGCATCGCCCAAAACCGACGACGAGACCGATTCGCGCTGGAATCCGTCGTTCGGGTGGTGCGACTCCTGGACGAGTCCGGTGTGTGCGTGAATTGATGCGGAGTCCAGAGTGATGGACGCAGTGGCATTGCGCGACGACGTGGGAAGCCACTCCGGATACTGCCGCCAAACACGATGTACGTGACTACTAGCTAATATGGCAAGCACGACGACACTACAGAGGCGTCCGAGGCAGGACAAGGCCGCCGCGCGGCCGGTACGCGTGGTGGGTCCGGCAGGATGCAGCCCAAACCACGGAGCTGGAGCCGCCAGAGCCGACACGGACGCCGCAGATGGCGACGGTTCTTGCAATCTCGGACTCGCTCTCCTCATACTGGAATTCAATATGGAGTGTACCGGTAGCAGGGCCTGCCCAAACTGCCTAAACTGCCCCGGACCTTCCTGGACATCGTCCGTGGTTCCTTACCCGAACGCCGCTCACCGCCCCCGAGTGGGCCAGGCCAGGCCGAGACGTGATTTTGAATTGTCTGTCAGACAAGATCTCCCATTTAGGTGTTTACTATTTAGAGAAACTGTAAACAACACCTTGCTATGTCCCATTTTTGGATAATGGAAGAAAGCTCACTGTCGAAAGAAATGCTTATGTATATAACGGTGATAACCGAACTGTATATCGACCACCATACTACAAAATTACTTGCATAATTGATAATGCCAATTTTCGAATTTACATACAGAACAAGTTATCGACGTAACATTACATTTCAACAACAATTTCGCATATTGCTTTGGCCAGATTTTTAAGGTAGCTCGCTGTGCTTTCGGGACCAGTGAACTGTTCGAAGGGAACGAATCCGGGTGCAACATGAAACGTGTCGAAATTGGATACTGTACGTTTCCACAAAAAGTCACATCACATATATCACGCGTGATGTGACATTGCCCTCGCGACGAATGTTCGCACCGTCGTCGGAGAGACGACACGGCGACAACGTGTGATCCTTACAGGTCGGTGCCTCGTTTCCGCGAGAAAGGTCCAAACGCATCTCTCGCGCAGTGGTCCTTCCTATTCGAGCGTCGTCCTTTTGGGGTTTCCCTCACACTGTCCCTACGCGTTCATTCTCAGTTTGACTGGCTTTTGGCTACTGCTACTACTGCTGCTGCTACAAAGGCCCGTTGGTCGTCAAAGACAAGCGGGTGTTACGAGTCGACAGTCGTGTAGACCACTTCGGTGCTACAGTTAGTCAAGTGCGCAACGAATCCGGAAGCCAAAGCAAAGATACCAGCGGATCCGTTGTTTGTTTCTTAGTGGCACGTTTGGAACGAGTTCTTGATACGTATTGTTTGTTTCGAGCCAACAGAGTTTTTGCAGAGAACTGTCGCAATCAATCTGAAAAAGCAACCAATTGTGTCTTTAGCTCGGTTTTGCTTGCCGACAGTTGCGACAGTCTTTCTCCAACAAACAACTTGTACAGAGAGTTTTCGAAATCACTGTTGGTATTCTGAGCTGTCGACCGTCGATTGACACACTACACCCAGTAAACCTTTGGGCCGACACTTTTCGCAAGTATCTACCGCGAATTTTGTTGTTTGTAACGTTTACAGCACCAGTTGCGAGGGCACGGACATTCACACATCGCTCGGCGCCTATGCAGTTTCAATACAATTCAGATTACCCCGGTGGTGGTCCGGACGATAACCGCCTCTTTTCTACCGCCAAAGCCGCAGCAGACGCCGCAAATCCTCCCGATTTTCCTCCGGCACATCCCATTCCGTGTGCCCGGATCACTACCCGTGTGTTTCATCCCAACCGAAATCAAGTTGCTACCGTGCAAAACGTTCTGGTACGGACCGTCCTCCAAAATCCATTACATTCCTCACCAGCGGTGGCACTATACAATGCCGCCGAAAACCACGAGGACTCTTCCATGAGCAGTAGTGACGGGTTTTCCGACAGCAACGATGACGACAGTATGCTGTTGGACGACGGGTCTCGGGGTGCCTCGGGGCCGATTGGCTTTCCGGGCATCGCTCCGGCATCGGCTTCCACCAGAACGGTTCAACAACAACCCAATGGCGACGACGATATGGACAAGGATGGTGACGATCGCGCATACTGGATACAACGGACCATTCGTGATGCGATTTACGGGCACGTGTTCATGGCGGTGGTGCTGCGGAGACGAGTACCCAGTCAAGCCGGCAACGACAATGCCGAATGGGAAGTTACCGCACAACACTGTGCCGTTAAGGAAATGAGCTGGCAGCATATTCGGAAAGAACGCGATCGCTTGGCCGAAGACCCCATAAAGGAAGTCTCTGCTATGCAATATCTGGTATCCTGGCATCGATCCGAACGGAAAGAATGTGAGCAACAAGTATTGTCCTCCGCATCTACAGAACATCCTCGAGACGGCGTCTCTCGATCCGTACGAGCCATGGTGGCAACCAACATTATGATGCCACTGGATTTGCTATCGGATGATCGGAATTTATACAGCGTCATGCCCTACTGTAATGGTGGCGAGCTTTTTGAGCGACTCGATATGAATGAACGATTTAGTGAACCGGAAGCGCGGTATTGGATGAATCAAGTTTTGAATGTACGTATCAATACAAATGGAGTCATTCGGAAGTTGCCCATGAAGCACAATTCTGACCGTGTTCTTGTTTTAAACTTAGGGTATTGAAACTCTACAGAATGCTGGAATATGCCATCGTGACATGAGCTTAGAGAACCTTTTGGTACACGAAAATGGTGCGCTGATTATTGATTTGGGTATGTGTTTGCGGGTCCCTGTGCAGAAGGAACATGGAAGCGACACTCCGGAGGAACAGGCACAATTTCTGTCGCTGTCGTTTGACACGATGAATATGAACGGAAACAACTCAACGGCGCTATTAACGCCCACATCATCCTTGACAACTACCACCACAACTATTCGCGGAGGTGCAACCATATGCCGGAAGCAGCCGCGCCGATTGATTACTCCGCAAGGGACCTGCGGTAAATGGATATATATGTCACCGGAAATATATAAGAACGCTGCACCTTTTGATGGCTTTGCCGTGGATATGTGGGCTGCAGGAGTGATTTTATTTCTCATGCTGACAGGATTTCCGCCCTGGGAGCGCGCGTGCCAGACGGACGAACGCTTCAAATATATGACTGCTGGGTATCTGGTTCAGATGCTGACGGAGTGGGACATTGGCCTTAGTCCGGACGCGATGGATTTACTGCAGCGAATGTTATTTCTAGATCCTAAAGACCGCTTGAGCTTGGAGCAAGTGCGGGCACATCCGTGGATGGTCAATGGACCGAGTCAACCGCCAGCGCCACTAGCCGAGTTTTGACAGTCTGTCTTCACTATTGCGCTTCGATCGGGAGCGATCCCTTTGAAATCTACCAAAGTAAGCGTCTTTCAATCATTTTCTTTAGTTCAGGTGTCACTCGTTAGAATGTCCCATCCATGCCGCGTGAAGCAAGATAGCCGCACGTTTGAGGAAGGTAAATAAGAGAATAAATAGTCTGGTAGTGGTCTGTCCACAGTTCGTTGCTTTTGAACCCTGATTCGGTGCTAATTTCGGGGGCTGTTAATTCGGAACCGCAAAAACTGAGCGACCCCTGTTGTCTCCAACTGACGGTTAACAAAGCAAACGCGGCTCAAGTCTTTTGGTTCGCCAACGTGCATTGGCGTCTGCTATTGTCTTTTCGTGCAACAACATGCCAAGTGGTTTAAAGAGAGTGAAAACGGCACGCTTTAGCGTTTGGGAAGTCTCCGAAGGAGCCAAGCTAGCGAGTGCGACCTTCCCTTCCACCACCATGGCAACCGGTGAGTGCTTGTTTGAACGAAACGGTGCCTTTCACTGCACTTCCAATTTCCCGTTGTTTGACTATAGCCTTACACTGCAAATCGTATGCTGTATCGTAATGCAGAGGCCAAGAAGGTCGATCCGGTCAAAAAGGTAGACCTCCCAGCCGGTGCCGTAGCAAAGAAAGGTTCATCCGTCAAAAAGCCGGAACCAAAACCTACTCGACCGTGGACCGAACCGTTACAGCAGGATTTCGATCGTATCTTTTCTGTTGGTGAAGAGTGTATTTCTGGACCAGAATTGCAAACTCTCTTGACTGCCAAAGGTCGTGGTTCGGAGTCGACCGGATTCAACCTCTACGATGGGTTTGAACCTTCCGGACGCATGCATATTGCCCAAGGGGTGTTTAAGGCAATGAACGTAAACAAATGCACGTATGAGGGCACCAACGCGACCTTTGTCTTTTGGGTCGCCGACTGGTTCGCGTTAATGAATGACAAGATGGGTGGCGATTTGGAAAAAATTCGGACGGTAGGACACTACTTGATTGAAGTCTGGAAGGCAGCAGGTATGGACCTTTCCAACGTTGTCTTCAAGTGGGCTTCGGAAGAAATTACGACTCACGCTGACAAGTACTGGCCTACGATGTTGGACGTTGCCCGAAGATTCAACGTCACACGCATTAAAAAATGCTGTCAAATTATGGGGCGCTTGGAAGGATCCTTAACGGCGGCGCAGATTCTCTACCCACTCATGCAGTGCACGGATGTATTTTTTCTGAAAGCTGATATTTGCCAGCTGGGCGTTGATCAGCGCAAGGTTAACATGCTGGCTCGAGAATACTGTGATGCGGCTGGGATTAAGCACAAACCTATCATTTTGTCGCATCATATGCTGTACGGTCTCAAAGCTGGTCAAGAGAAAATGTCCAAATCTGATCCCGACTCGGCCGTGTTTATGGAGGATTCTGCTGCCGACGTGGAGCGCAAGATTATGAATGCCTACTGTCCAATCGTTGCGGAAGTTGCGGCTGGAGCTACGGATGGAGAACCACTGGATGCTGGCAAAGAGTCGATGCATCTCAAGGGTGATGGATTGAAGAATCCTTGCTTAGACTATATTGAGAACATTATTTTTAGTCCTCCAGGCGCAACCTTCTCGGCTGGATCAACAACGTTTCAGGATTATGGTGCGGTAAGAGATGCATTCTTGTCAAAGCAAATTTCGGAGGACGAGCTGAAGCGGGGATTGATAATCGAGCTGAATCGACTCCTTGAGCCAGTTCGTTCCCACTTTGATACCAACGAAAACGCAAAAAACCTGCTGTCATTGGTACAGCAGTACAAGAAGGAATCAGCCTCAAGTATTACGGAAAAGGTGGTACGGCGACTGAACTTGGTCGAGCTCAAAAAGGTTCCTGCCGGAGCCCATCTCGTCTTTGCTCCATTGCCATCCGGCAGCCCGACGTTGCAGAGCGCTATGGATGTCCTCACACTACTCCAAGCTGCAGAAGATCGCCCTTGCGTCTTGCTGCTTTCAGATTGGACCGCACGGGTTTGCAATTCGTGCGATGCTGATCTTAAAGCCATCGCAGCCTATCACTCAGTATTTGTGGCCTCGCTCAAAGCGCTCAAGCCACGTTTGATGGAAAATGTCCAAGTGCTCCTACAGAGCGACGCCATCCTCGCCGATCCGTCCAATTATTGGATTAGCGTCATTAATGTTGGTCGCCATTTTATGCTTGACGATATCATGGGCCCTTCCATGAAAGATTCCGAAGGTGTTGGCAGGGTCATTGGTCGACTGATGCAAGTCGCTGATGCGGCCGGTGTAGAGCCCGCGAGTATCGCCATGGCAGATTCCGAAGACACCAAGATTGAGGGCAACCTCGTGACGGAATTTTTCGGAAAGAAGCTTCCCTCGTTGTCGGCTCCATCCGTATCGTTCCAAACTCTCCCGTCTTTACGCCTACAGCCCGAACGGGAGTCGGATGCTTTGAGGAACGAAAACGATGAGTATTTTTTACTAGACGATCCCAAGGTATGAAACACTCGCATGCAGATTCGGACAAATGAATGGAAGGCACGGTAACTCACCGGGACGTAATTTCTTACTTTTGTATAGATCAGCGGCAAATCGAAATTGAAAAAGGCCTTTTGCGAGCCCGGCAATGTTACGTTTTGTCCTCCCATTGCTTTGGCCGACATGTTTGCTCTAAAGGGCGCAAAGGGAGCTTTAGAAATTCATCGATCGCCGGAAAACGGTGGCGACCGAATTTACGAAAGCGTCACAGAGCTGGAGAAGGATTTCGCGGACGGCTCGCTGCACCCGAGTGATCTCAAAACGGCTGCGATTGTCGTCATGGGAACTGTTATGGAGGAGCTGGCGGCTGGTCTCAAGGCGGACGGGGACGCCATCAAGGCTGGTAAAACGCTCAAGGCCTTTCAGAAAAAAGCGGCTAAACAAAAAAAGTAGATAAGAGTCGCGTTTAGTGATATAGTCAGCATCACCCCAAAAGATGGCAACGGTGCGTGCTACTTTATCCGTATCACAGGTTCTATCCTTTTTTACGAGGCCAGCTCGTTTCCTGAAACCCTTTCTACGGGTGCCCTGTTGGGCATTGTCTGGTTTTAGTAGTACGCGTTATACGACTCCAAGCAGACCGTTCTCTTCCATCCATTTTTGGTGGCGTTTGGTGAGAATATGGTTCCTCCAGCTTTGAGCGCCTCGACCGGACTCGACAGGCCAGTGTAATCCTCCGCATCCACAGCGCACCCTCCCGTCGGGCGTCAGTTCGGCGTCGTAGGGCATGGTCGTTTCGTCTTCCATGAGTAACGAGCGGACGGATTGATGGTGGGCGTATGCTGGATGTGGTTGTCCAGAGCTTTTGCGGGGTGGCGAAGGCTTTTGGTACTGTCCAGCCGTGGCGCGGAGGGGGGCGATTTTGGAATGGTGCTGCGGTGGAGCAGGGGCGGTGGCGTAGTCCAAGACGGAAGACGATTGGTGTTCGGCCGACGCTGTCAGGGTAGGATTATAGTCTTCGTGATGCGTGTGTGGTGGTGGATGTCGGGGTTGCATGGCCGCGTGATGCGCCAACAAGGATGCGTGATGATGATGATGCGGCTGATGGTGGGGGAGTGTATTGTGCGACACAAAATCGTTGGACATGGCAAAGGGATCATGATTTCCGTTGGACATGGCGCCGTTGGCTTCGGTGAGAAAGGCGATGTGTGTATGACGAATGGCGGCGAGATGGGCTTCGAATTCACGGACGAGGTAAAAGTGCTTTTCTTTGGCCCCCTCGGGTGCGAGGATCGCACAGCGTGTCCTGGCCAAGGCTGCGTTGACTTCGGGACCAATGCCGTGTTTGTTCTTCAAGCCAGCCTTGGTAAGAATTTCGAGTTCGGGTTGCTGTACGTGTGGTAGAATGGATGCGGTTTTCCCGCAAAAGAGATGAAGAGCAATGTCGTCCCGAAAGGTGAGCACCGCCGGTGCGGCAATGGCGGCGGCGGGATCGTGTTCGACGGGCAAGAATCGTAGCAAGGGGCGTCCCTCTTCATCGGCACGTCCGCAAATTCGACAGACGAGTGGCTGGTGGGGTTCCGGAGTGTGACTGAGGTCATCCACGTGATGCTCGACGTCGGGGTGCGACTCGATATCGTACGGAGAGGAATGATCCGTAGTGCTTGTGTGAGTTACAGTCGCAGGCGTATTCGCATTCGTATTGCGATCAGTAGTATCCGTATTCGAAGACAGCGTTGCGTCAGATATGTTGCTCTCCAGAAAATGGGGAAGTTGCGCATGTTGCTGGAGATGCAGGGGCTGCGGATCCCCAAGGTCCTCGTCTTCGTGGTAGTCCTCCCCGGTATCGTGCAAATGGTGCGCATTGCCGTTCTTCAGTATCGCGTCATCATCGTCGTCTTCGAGATTGACATTGTCATCATCGTCGTTGTCATCATGATCGTCTTCGTCGTCGTGTGGTAGAGATGAGCTTTCCCCAATGGCATCATTCTCCGACAATGCGTTGGCCGCGGCTTCGGCTGCAAAGGCCATTTGATCTTCGTCCGATGCAGTAACTTCCGACGTACTCATCGTGTGTCCACTCCCCAATTCTTCCAAGGACTTTCCTTATGATGCGTGGCAATACGTTCGTAAATATGTTTGTGTTTGCGTGTGAATATGTATGTGTACGTTTATCGAGAGGAACGAACGAATATTCACGGAAATTACGGGAGATATGCGATGGGTACGAACGAGCCTGACACTTGGATTCCAAACGGTACGGAACGACCAAGTCCAGATCAAGGTAAAGGACACTTGGTTGCCTTTTCTTCTTACAGATATAAAGGAGGTACTTTGCTGACAGCAGTGAGTGAATGGTGTAGTCGTAGGGAAAGCTATTGTAAAATGCACCGACAGCGCTTGGTAGGCGTAGATAATTGCCGTGTGGCTCCGTTGCGCGTAGCTACCGGTAATTGTGGTGGTAGTAGTAGAAAAAATAATAGTTATTATTATTATCAGAAGAACGATTGTACGGCAAGATAGCGCGCGGCAAAAGGCCAGAGACACCACACACGGACCCGACCTCTCGTGCGAACACCAACCTAACAAGCACGCCATACTTGCACCGGTATGCCAACGATTTGATCCGCCGTGGACTGGTTTGGAAATGATCAATCTCCGGGTTGTCCTTAAAGTCAGTTTCACAGTCAATTCGGACGAACGCAGTCAGGACCCGGCCGGCCATTCCACGGCCTTTCGAGACTTTGAAATTTGGATTCTTTCAAAACGTTGTTCTAGAATGTCGCAATCAGTAATTTTCAGACCAAGGACATGTACCTGTGTTACATTACCGAGACGAGCCCGCATGAAAATATGCAAGTAGGGCTCCAATATCCATAAGTCCAAAGCAGGAACTATGCTAATGACTGACAGAGAAGACTATCACAACCTCAGTCACTGCCAAAGTATAAGCGGAACTTACCCACACGGATATCAAGCAATCCAGGGAAAGGTTATATGACTGCATATATAACAAGCACAATGGATGCTACAATGGAACGACTGGTATTCAAAAGACCAGCATCTCAACACTGGAAGTAGATAGAAACGGGATGTGAAGCAACTCACAACTTAGAACAAGGTAACAAACAGAACTGTTACATCTAGGTTGGGCAGCAGAAATGGATATTCTACTGGGGACAAACAAATATTTGCACACATGTGTTGGTCTCACCAGTCCATCTTCCCAGGCCCTTACGCTAACGTGGACAAGGAGTGACCCCTACCTCAAGAGAAAGATTGTGTTGAAACGCCAACTTGGTCCCAACAATGAATCCATCCCTTGTATTATCCAAACACATATCATTGTGTACCAGGCTGTGTCCTACTTCAAAGCCAGCTAGTTTGCCAGCTTGAGAGGTAGGCAAATGAGAAGCGAAACACACCACTTGTCAACAACTTTTCCGGAAGCCCGCATTGCATCCTGACATTGTCAACTCAATACACCCAATAAATTCCCGGTAACTAAATCAAAACCTTAGCGGTTACAACATTGTTAACACACACGCTGGTGGAATTGAATTAGGGAATGATCACACGGTGGACACTTGTACTCAGCTACCACTGGAGTTGCTGCCAAACACACTATGGGTGGTCAGCCAAAACTGCACTCCCCTGGTGCAACAGTACCAAAGATCCAGCCACCTGATGAATCCGTTATACAATAAGGCTACAGTAGTGTCGGTATTGGTGTAATGTCAACGTCCCAGACAACTAAAATTGACGAGACCCATACGGAACGGGAATCACTTGATACGGACAATGCTATTGGTGCGTATACGTAATGGACCCGGACCAACACCCTGTGCAATCACAGGAGACCACACGCCATCATCAGTCTCTCCTTTTTAAGTCTCCCGTGCAGAACATCTTGGAATGGGACCCTTCCAACAGCGCTTATGATTGCCGCTGGTCTTTGTTTCCGCGCCAGTTCAATGGAAATAGTGCTGCTCAGCTTCATGGGCATCGTCTTACAGGCCCAGTGGAACCTTTTCGATCACTAAACAGCCTCAATCACCAGCAGTGTGTTTATTGGGGCGCTTCTTGGTACAATCACACTCGGGCCGCACGGGGACCGCATAAAACGCAAACCCGTCTTCACCGCCACGGCGAGCATCATTGTTTTTTTGGGTTGGCCACGGTCGCCGCCACCAAATACCATACCTTGCTGATACTGTGCTTTCTCGTCGGCGGCTTGACCGTATCCTTCGATTTGTTAGCCGATTCATCCCCGCCAGTCACCGAGGAAGCATCCTGCTAATTATTGAATACTTTTGAACTTGGGAACACTCGTGTCTCCTGTGTTGGCCTCCTTTACTCTTGGTCAGGACCAATTGACGGACAACGACAATGACGGTATTGACGATGACGCCATCGGTTGGCGATGGTTCGTGATCCTTTGTGCCCTCCCCTGTTTGTTGTCCGTCCTGGTTGGTCTCGCCCACGTACCTGAATTTCCACGCTGACTGGTCTCGCCCACGTACCTGAATTTCCACGCTGGCTCTGTTTACAAGGCCGGTACGAGCAGGCTCTGGCCGTACTGCGCCAAGCTGCCGTGCACAACGGTAAAGATCCTATGGGTCTCTTTCCGCTCGGTATACACTTAGACAGCTGGGATAATGGAGACCACAGTTCTTACTCTGACCTGTACACTCCGCGGTGGAGAAAGACGACAATCTTGCTGTGGATCACGTTGATTGGCCTCGCCTTTACTTCAAGCAACCGTCGTTGTCGATACATTGGTCTTTTCGAGAGAACATCACCAGCAAAAGACGAACGACAGGGATGGGGAAGACATTCTGTATTCATTTGACCACTGGGCTATTTTTGCAAGTGCGTCGTCGGAGACTGCCGTTGCGACCTTGATTCTAGGATTCATCGATGGAGCCTGATCGGAATTGCTTTCCTGGCACGAATGTTTTTTATCGGCGGAACGTGGGAGCCACGTGATGTCTACGGCCGAAATCCTCACCACCGAAATTCGAAGCACCGGAAAAAGTGCCGCAAACGCGGTTGCGCGAATCGGTGGGGTCTTTAGCCACTTTCTGATCCGTAGGGACACCCCATTTCTGACGATTGGATCGTTCGTGATTGTCATACGCTTTCTAGCAGCCGCCACGGCGTGACATTTGCCCGAAACTAGAGGAACAGCGTCTCCCATAACAAAATGGTGACTTATGAACTACCTCAAACGTCGGGCGTTGATCCCATACGCCGGGAGCGAACGGTAGACTGTGCTCTCCGAAAAATTGGCGTCCGTTCCGCCAAAGAACGATCAGTATCTTCGTCCATGTCCACGTCATTGTGTTCCGGTAAAAGACCACCAAGTTCGATTGCGGCGCGGTCCGAAGCATCGCGGAGAAAAGCATCGTCACGATTGGAGCTCGCTCCGAAAAGGTCAGCAGACGATCCATCTTCGAACCATGCTACCCCATCCACGCAGGGCACATAGTTCGAATACTCTTCGTACAGCGACAATAAGGAGACTAGCGCAAGTTGCAGCACCATCCAAGCTGCCCAGTACGGTTCGGCCAAGAATTCGAGCAATCCTGCGGACCAGAGCGATCCCACTAGAGTTCCAAATGTGACACTAGTGATGGCGTGTCTCCCCATGGACAATGTCGTCAATATACCCACGGCCACAAAGTAGGTCACCGATGGTTCCATCAAAAAGAAGGGATTTCCGAAAAAAGGCAATACTTGCACAGGAACGTTGGGGAAATCAATTCGAAACAACACAAGAAGAGCAGCCATAAGGACCGTCAACGTTCCCATGGTCCGGTATGTCAAAACCTGATGGACACTACGGCTGGATTCCAGGTTTGTTTCGGCAACTTCGACAACATTGCTTGTCATCCGAAGCAAGAGGGAGTTCAAAAAGAGCTCGAGCAGGACTCCCAACCAAGCAAGAGCTATCCAAACGCATATATATTGCCCCGCAAAGTCATTATACAGTGTTTCCAATGCCCGACACGACCACAATACATGCGAGTTGTAGACAAGTAGCGTGATGCCACTGAGCTCTCCATTAACGAATGCCACCCCGGTGAAAGCTACTACTTGTCGCACTCCAGAGGACGCGAAAACCAAGACGGGAACATTGTTGGTTCTCTGGGTAGTAGACAAACCCTCGCGTGTGCGCTCCAAAGATTCATTCGTTTCCAAGTCTGTTACAGGAGGATGCGACAGCAGAGCAATCCACCACTGATACCAATATTTCTTTTGAACCAAAGCATGGTAGGATGTCAAGGTTTTTCGGCGACGCCATTTTCTGTTCCATTGGTACACCCATATAAGGTGTACAAGTACAATGAGAAGTATAGTACTGGGGTAGCTTTGGTACGGCGATGCGGCTGCGGAGTCGCTCGGCAGGATTTCGTTGTTGCCACTGGCGTTGTGCGGGAACACGCTACCGGTTTGAAAAAGCAGGGCAGTTTCTTGCCGTTTCCTGTCACGCAGCGCGTCCGCAATGAAATCGGCGGTACTCCATTGGGTGGTATTGATGTCGACGGTTACGTAGGTATGATTCTTGGTCTCGAGATGCCGCGTTCCAGTAGGGTCCAGCTCCGAGATGTCGTCGTGACGCTCCCCAGAGGTGTTTTGGAAAGCCGGAAAAACTGGATCCCCTTGATCGAGCGAACTTGTTGTGGGAGGTCGTGTTCGACTTTGTATTACTGACGAAGAATTGCTCGTTCTGGACATCCCCAAGAATCGCAACTGGGTCGGGTGAGAGAAAAATGGATGTATACCGCAAGGGTGCGAAGGGCCATCCTAAAATGTATCGTTTCTTCACATGTCAGTACTTTCGTAACCCTAAACCTAAATCCTTGTGTGGGGCTTTCATTCCCGTAGGGGGTCGTGACTCATCATACGAGTCCGAATCCGCGCACTCTGACATTCTTTGCTCTGCGCATCCCCCTTGTCGAACGCTATCTCCACGTTTGTTGATCCTTCGCCAGCGTCCCACTTTATTCCTCGGCTCTCCTTGTGGCACTTTCGCGCAATCGTGTTTTTCTCTTCACTACCGCAACCTTTCTTTTGTTGTCAAGCAAAGAAGCCTTGAAAAACTTTGGGCCAACACCATCTATCAGCCATAAACTTCTTGATCGATACCAGTAACATCCACGGCACCATGTCCAAGATTCCGGGATCCGCGCACATGAACATGGGCGTTGGTGGTTTGACTATTCTCGGCGGCGTCGCCGGTTTTGCGCGCAAACGTAGTAAAGCAAGCTTGGTCGCCGGCCTCGGTGTGGGCTCGATGCTGCTTGGTTCGAGCTATCTGATTGTCAAGACGGATCAAATCTACGAAGCGCATCTACTGGGCACTACCGCCGGCGGTATTCTCGCGCTGGGAATGGGAAAACGCTTCGTGTCGACGAGGAAGGTCATGCCAGCAGGTCTGGTCATGGCGCTTGGTGCTGTGACTTGTGCGTACAACTTCAACAAGGCGCAAGAATGGAAACCCACGTAGGATGAGATTTGTTACATGTACGGCGGGTGTCGAACTCCTTTTTCCGTGCTCGTGCGACGTTTGTATTGGAAAAAATGGATGCGAGGCTGGTAGGAGGTCGATGTTGTGCCGGTAACGAAGTAGATATATATATATATATATATATATGCCAAGGAGTAGACCCAGTTTATCGGTTCCGATACCGGTGGAGAACTTCCTCGCTTATGTGTGTTGTGCATGGGAACGCAATTCTTAACAAAACGTTGCAGGCCCGTCCTCGCTGTGTCGTCGCAAATAGAATTTTGCTTGGACTCTGCAGTAAGCAGACGGTGAATATTACCGGAGTCGGTCCGCTGACTTGAAGTACTCCATAGCTCATAGTTGCTTCCCATTGTCTTGCCGTCTTCCGGTATTTGAGCGGTGCAGTTTGACAGGGGAGGGCTGTGGTTTATATTGCAAATGATACTTTGATGGCACGCTGTCGTTTCCCCCACCGTGTGACAACCCTCCGATTGGAATCCGCACAAGGTTATTTCGGAGCAGATACAAACGGTTAATTGTGTGGCGTGTTTTTGTGTGAGTTTATGTTGACCACAAAAAAAGGAAAATCACGGAACGGCATCGCCCAATCTAGCCACTGCCATTAACTTATTCCAAACATCGGTCGTACACGCAACTATCTTTTGGAAAAACGACGTGCAGCTAATAAGAGTTCGTGCAACGAAACTGGACCGATCAATAGGTAAAACATTGACAAAACAGCGCTCGAATGGTGCAGGTATAAAGAGAACTTTCGACGCTGTTCCACCAAAAGCTGGCAGACGAGACGATGTTTGTGGTGACTACAGTGTTCGATACTATCAGGATTCCTCCGCTGCTATTGTCTATGCCTACCGTCCAGGCTGTTCACAGTGAAATCGACCAAAAGTATCCCAACCGTGTGTTGATGGACGTGGGTTTGGTGGTGGGCCGGTACGGTGAATGTGCCAGGGTGGGACACGGCTTCTGTGTCTCGGGCGACGGAGGAGCACATCACGAATGTGAATTCAGATTGATCGTTTTTCGCCCTTTTGTAGAAGAAGTGTGCTTGGGACGCATCACCAAGAGTACCGCTGAAGGCATCCACGTATCAATCGGGTTTTTCGTCGACATTTTCATCCCTGCATACTGGATGCTAAGGCCAAGCCACTACGAAGAGAAATCAGGATTGTGGATTTGGACACCCAAGTATGACGATGACGAAGAGGACGCAGAAGACGAGGCCGATGATGCTGCCAGCGTTGGAGATGGTGAAACAATAGGTGACGCTGAAGTTGAAAACGCCGCAGTCTCAAAAATCAAAATCAAAGCGGAAGACAACGGAAGCGCATTGCTTGCTATGGCAACTGACGAAGTGGTAGATGAAGCAGAAGTGATAATTGAAGAAGAGAACCGATACGAGATGGACATTGGTTCAGAAATTCGATTCAAAGTAAAGTCTATCAACTTTACCCAAATCACCAACACCGCCAAGGGCATGCAGGCAACGACCACTACAACATCGCACTCTCGCACGGCATTCAAGGCGAGCAGTACTCCTTCCGATGAGGATGTTGAAGGCCAGAAGATTCGGAGACGATCCTCATCCGTTGGACTGGACGAGAATCAGGCCCTACCCCCGAGTATGCATATCGTTGCTTCGATCTGCGAAGATGGCCTCGGCTTGACAACCTGGTGGGCTGCGCCTGTTGAAGACGATGACGACGAAGACATGAAGGAAGAACCCAAACAAGAAGAAAATTGAGTTGTGCAAATTCGTTCGGTTGGTTCAAGACTAATATGACCGATGTGTTCCAAACGACATCCATGCCGGGACTCCATCCGATCACTCGATTCTGCTGATGTGACGGCAAGGAAGAATCGCTATTGCGCGGTCGGGAAGCATTTCTGTCGAAAGTCTCTTGTGGGAATCTTTGCTTTTCCAACACCGTTCACTGCTTCTAGATCGGTACCAAGTACCAACCGTATTTGCAGATAACCCGCAGCACAAAATTTTGACTTGAGGAATAGTAAATGGGTCAAAGCTAGAAACAAAGCGTCTTTCGTATTTTCACAGTCAGTTACGTTACATTTTATTAGGGGAAACCTCCAAACCACCGACTTTTTGCCACATTTCGGTCTGTCTGTGCGCACGATACAAAATCTCGGGACCAAGCAAAAATGAAATGGGCAATTCCGTGAGCTAATTGAAAGTGGAAAGTATATCATACCCCTTCTGGTAGTAGAGCAACCAAAATAACACAGTGGGTTCATTCTCAGTGCACGATGGCAAAGGCTAGCAAGAACAAGACGCGAATGCGAGAGGAAAGCAAGGGGGCCTTCCGAGTAGCCAAAGAGGAAGAAGAAGCATCTATTGGTGGCTGTCCTGAGAACAATAATCCTGTGCACAAGACTGTCGACGAGGACAAAACGCCACAGGAAAAAGGGGGATCGAACAAGTCTTCGACAGTAACGGGGAAGAGCATCATTAACAGTGGAGACGCCGAGTCATCGGATGAAGACGACTTGCTCGAAGCAGCAGCCGCCTGGGCGGAGGGAGACGACGATGACAAGCAAATGAAAAACCTTAAGGTGCACCAATCGAACACCAAAAAGCCGCCCCAGAACAAGAGCAAACAATCAAAGGACAAGTTGTCAACTTTGAATGATAATACGGCGACTGCCGCAAGCTCGCTTTTATCGGAGACTTCGCCAGACAGAATGTGGTCGCTACACATTACGCAGTTGGACTTTGACACCACCGAGTTCGACCTGCGTCAACATTTTGTCACGCGAGGATGCGCGCTTTCGTCCATTCGACTCGTTTGCGATCGCGGATTGAACGGCAAGAAACTGTTTCGGGGAGTTGCCTTTGTCGATGTCCTGGACGAGGAGTCGTACAAGACGGCATTGGCCTTAGATAAAAGTGATATGTTGGGACGCAGAATCAATGTGCGACCAACCAAGACCAAGTCCGAGTTGGCTGATATTGTGCAACGTACCAAAGAGATTGTAAAGGAAAAGATAAAATTGAATTTAGAAGAAATGGATGAGCGAGAGGCTAGCGAAAAGTCGCATACGTCGCCAAATACGGATAAGAAGAGATCGCGAAAGGACAAGCAAAGAGATGGAAAGGAGCGCAAACCGAAACGTCGCAAAACCGAAATGCTAAGGTCCACAGACGGCAATACGAAGGGCAATGCAAAGACAGAAGCGGTAGTTCCCAAGGATGCAAAGCAGGCAACAAGAGGGGTCAAGAATCAATCTCCCACGGGTTCTAAAACGATTGGCAACATAGATCCGAACCGAAAATTGTCGAAAAAGGAACGCAATCGCAAAGCAGCCATCTTGATACAAATGCGAAGAAGAAGATAGTGTCTTCTATAATTTATTTGAACTCTGTACGTTGTTGCCATAAGCTACATGCTCTCGTTTTGTGGGAACCAGAATTTGACTGCTTTGTCGAACGAAGTTGTGATGACAATATCCGACGTCTGGCTACTGTAAATGGCACGAACGGGCTGTCCGTGTCCTTCCAAACGTTCGACGACCTGCGCACTGGCAATATCCCACACACAAAGACAGCTCTCGTGCTGTGTGTTCCCCAATAGGTAACTACCGTTGGAACTCCATGCGATCTTGGGTTGCGAGAATCCATCATTCTCATGCCCGTACAGGTTTCGAATCTGTTTGCCATCCTGCACATCCAATACAATATTACGGGAGATATCCGTGGCGAGTGCCAAGTACTTGTTTTGGTATAGAGCCATGTCCATCACGGCAAACGATACATGATCTTCGTAGCTTGCTGTACCTGGCGTACCGGCGTTGAGATTGATTTTGGTTAAGCCAAAGTTTTTGGCGATTTCAAAGTACGACAGGTACGCTGTACCACGAGCGTAGCAAATAAGATGGTCGTCACTGAAGATCATGGATTCCACAGCACCGGGCAAGTGCAGGCTGGTGACAAGCGAAACGGAAAGCTCCGAAAGTTCCATACCGGTACGCTCTACTTTGAACAAGTGGACCGTTCCATCTGCGGAACTAGTAGCTACCAAAGGTTCCTTCGGCGACCAGACGACGGCACGTACGTACTTTTTGTGATGAAGTGTCTTGGGGAGTCCAGTCCGCTTCAAATCAATACCATTGCTTCCCGGTGAAGAAGAGTACTGCACAAAATAGATGGATCCATCCATGCACCCCACTGCCAAAATGCCTCGTAATGTCGGTGCAAAGGCTACGCAAATTACAGGCGCTTCACAGCCGATTCCAGATGCAGACTGCACTACAGAATCGGGACTTTCCGATGGACTATAAACCGCACCCCAGCCGCATAGCATCAGCTGACCATCTGCTCCACCAGTGGCTAAAACAGTATCATCCGGCGAAAGTGCGCAGGTCAAAGGATTGGCGGGGCCATGCAAATTGCGGAACGTTACCTCGTTTTGTCTTGGGAACACTCCATTCCCAGAGCGAAAAAATACCTCACCATCGTTTGCCTTTTCAGTTTCCATATCACTGCCCGAATTTCCTAATGCAAGATTGGAAAAGGACGGTAGGGCTGCCTCTTTACGGTAGATTTCGACTTCCACTTTCAGCGCTTCATTCTCTACGGCCAAGACTTTAACGCGCTGCGCGAGCTCTTTAACTTTCGCTTGCAGTACACTGTTTTCGGCGCGGGCTAGTTGACCACCAAAGAAGCACAGCAAATCGAGAATTGCAGGCAAATATGTGTGGTAAGAAATTTTGACGACGTTTGTATTTGTTGGAAACGGGGCATCTCACTTTCTCCTTCTTCCTGTCATTAACCCAACTTACTTGACGTCAGCTGGTCTTCTGCGCCTAAATTTCCTAGTAGATCCATTATACGAACAAAGTATTGTTGTTGCGAATACGAGGGGGTTTCTAGGCAGCTTCGATTATGTCGCCATGGTTGACCGTGAGTTTTATGTAAAATTTGTGTCGACAACTGAACTGTGCCTCCTACATTCGTGTTTGCGGATCTGACAGTGAACGATGTCACTGATGTGAGTGTCACTATCGTTCGGCAATGTCCGATGTGGCCCCATTGTGTCTCATAGGCTATGAATAATTTTTCCTAGCTAGGGTAAACGTCCAATACAAGAAGGAAAGGGATGCATCTTAAGTTGTTTTGTTCCTTCTCGCTCCCGTACTCCGCTTAGCATTGTGGGACGTTTTGCCTGTGTTCCATTTGCCTTCCTGTTTCCGTTCCGTCTCAATTGTTGTTGCTGCGCCGTATGTATCCTCGCCGCCAGAATGCTTTGGATTTTTGGCGTCCCCGTTTTGGTCCACAAGCTTCCCCCAGCGATTCCGTTTCGCTTCTTTCACTCGCAGCTCAACTGGACCATGCGCAAACACGCATTTGTTTTTCGTTTTCATAGGGCAAACTGTACCCATGCTTGCATCCCAGTGATTGCAAAGCCGAGTTCGAAACTTTGGGTCCTCCGCGCATCGAACTAAGTTTGTGTCTCGCTTTCGAAGACTTAAATCGGCTCGGCGAGTCCATTCGCCATCCGATCGACTCCAACCCCGACAATTGAATGCTTTGGCGGCTGTACTGCCTTCCCATACCACTACAGTTTCTATTTCTTGACCGGACGGACCTTCACTTCCAACGTCGGTAACTGATGCTAGTTCAGGCTTGGACTGCAATCCAACAAACGTAGTAGGTTCTTCTCCTTCCAGATCTGGCTTGATACCATTGGTGACTATAGGCGCCTCCGCAACTTTATCCACACGTATGGAAACTTGAGTTGAGTCCGTCCCGTTCGAGGATCCCACTGCTGGTGTGGCGTCTGAGTCCTCGGCAGATGTAAGCTTGGTATTTTCTTCGATTATGCATGATGAACGTTCATCTTGGTATATTGTACTCTGGCTCAACGGCGTTACATCATATTTCATTGCAAATGAGTCATTTAATGGGAACAGACTCCTGCAAATATTAAAACAATGTGCCAAGAGTTTTGGAAACTTGCGATCAAAATAGTTCATTAAGCCATCCGTGTTTGATCCCATTTCGAGCCTCAAACGCTCTGGAAGCTCATCGAAATGATGGTGCTTGTTGCGGATCAGCCTCAATAGGTCTCTAATCGATGACGGATCGTACGTGCGAAAGCGTTGGACGTTGTTCACCAACTCGGAATCAAGCGTACTATCCCAGGCCGTACCGACCACGCTAGAAGCGTTGCTTTCGATCGCCAACATTTTCGTAAGGAAGGGAGATGAAGATTCCTCTCCCATCATGCCTTCGGTTTCTAGTCGATCTGAAAAATCGCACAGAAACAAGAGCCGCCGTTGGGCGTTCCAAAAGAAGTGGTGCTCGCAAACCTGTTTCGCCGTCGGACGTGAACTTGGAATTCTCTGGATCATACGCTGGACGAGATCGTGCGCATCAACAGACAGTTCCTTCAATGCCCGTGTATTTGGCCGGTTGTGCATAATATTTGCTTCGCGCTCGTACCATTCTCCGAATGGATGCGAGCCAGGAATTAGCATAGAATAAAAGATGCAACCCAAAGAAAAAATATCGACGGACCGACTGGTTCGCGCGTTTGGGTTCACATCCAAAGAAGAAATATCTGGGTATGATTCGTTTAGCGCACTGCTCCCGTCCGAACGGACGCTTGCATCAGATGGTAGTCGCAGCGCCATTACTTCTGGTGCTTGCCAACCAACACTGCCAGGTCCTGCACCAGTAATCGAAGGTTGTCCCCCATTCGATTGTCCACGTAAGGAAACTTCGCCAAGTGCACTGGCGCCGTAGCTGCTTTGACCCATGAGCTGCTTACCGAGACCCATATCTGATATTTTGGCTATATAATCGCCGTGTTCAAAGATGTCAAACACGGACGTCATGCTTCTACCGCTGCGTTTGCGTTTCCCTACTTTCGCATCCGCAAGCAAGATATTGGCAGGCTTCAGGTCTCGATGAACAATGCGTAAGTGGTGTAAATGCTTGATCCCTGACGAAATTTGTAGCAGCACGTTCCGCGTTGCACACAATGCTGAGCATGAAGCCGCGTATATCATTTCCTTATGGGGCGTTTGGTCGAAACGATTCCGCAGGGTTCCAATTAAATCATGAAGTGACAGATCACAAAGCTCCAGCGCAAGGTAAACGAAATCGCCACGAATTTCCTTGAGAAAATATCGAACTACGTTTGGATGTCCATCGCTTTCAATCAACAGCGATATTTCCCGATCAGCGCTGGCATGATAGGCTTTTAACATGCGTTTGACAGCCACCTGTCTTCCTTCCAACATTCCCTTATAAACGACTGTCCCGTGCCCGCCATACCCAAGAATGACATCGTCTTGGACTTGAATGATCCCGACCGTAGTAGGGCCACTACTTGTGTTGGAATGAACTTCGTCATTCACAAGCTCTTTTTCCTTGTGTCGCCTACGCCGACCCAACTCGAACGACAACAAGAATAAACCAATCAACGTTGGAGGAAACCACCAGCCAAGAATCTTTAACAATCGCCGGTATTGTCGACCATCCTGCTGCTGGTTCTGATTTAAATTGTAGAATTGTTCGGGTGAAACATAGCCAAAGCTGGGATGGTAAAATGGCACAATAGCATGTTCATCAACATGCGGCGCCGCTTCCGATAGAAAGGAGCCCCCCGGTCCCCGAGCAAATGGATCATTAGAAAGGTATCGGCCGGATCCTCCGACGAGACAACTTGGAAAATTGGGACCCCCAGCGGCGCACGACTTTTTGATTGTCTTCGATCTGTGCTGTTCGTATTGGAGATTTGAATGTTGGCGTGCAGATATCTGTGATACTATGGTGCCGTGATGTTTGCTTTGTGAGTGACTTGAGAATGTTGCTGTTGATGCGCCTGCTGCCGCCGCTGAAGACGATGACGACGACGAAGAAGCTGTCGCGGCCAAAGAAGGTCGATGTATTACAGCGGTAGGCGATTGTATTGTTTGAGAACCTCGTCCTGCTAAAGGCATAGCAAATAGCTGACCACCGTGTTTCAAGGAGCCGACAATTGGCTGTAGTGGGAGATCGTCTCCATCGGACGGCGAGCTATTCTTATGATCACCTCCGTTCCGTACCAGTTCCAATTGACGGGCAATTTCTTGAGACACGTACTCGACTGAACCGTGAGGGGAGACAGCATCAGGAACAATATCCACTCTAAGACTACGACCAGTTGCGGTATCGATGGCAAAGGCGATAGGGGCATCAAATGTTTCGGTCGCAAGCCACGTGATCAAGCCAGTCTCCGTGTCTCGTAGCGCGACATTGCCGTTAGGAGTTGCTACTACAGAAAGTGTATCGTGGTTCGATCCCGATTGCGAACCAGTAGCAGTCTGCATTCGCCAAAAACGCTGGGGATCTATGCTAGTCGATGTTTGCATTTTTCCCTCCTGTTCTGTCGTTTGATCGTCATTGATGTCGTCGAAATCTTGTGTGGACACAGGGGGGCGACGTTCTATTTGGTCATTGGAATTGTGAATGTTGTTCTCACCCGTACCGGTTTCGATAAGCATCATGTCATTAACACTTTGCAGCTCGGCGGTGCGAAACTGCACATCCACATGCCCCGATCGTGGATCATGGATCGAAACAATGTGGTCGACTCGTCCCATCCACACGATATTCCGATCCTTCCGAGTAAGGTCGTTCGAATACTCCGCCATGGCGTGCGGGGTCGCCACAGACATTGCTTGCAGAATTTGCCCGGTGTCTCCGTCTATGGCGAAAACGATTGACTCTCTCGTACCGGTATACACACTTCCACGATTGTCGACAAACGGCGATCGAGCAACAAGGTCGGCAACATTGGTCGTCACAGTGACGTCGATTTCATCATTTACTGACGTTGCCGTCAAGTATACGTGACCATCAATGGAAGGAACGGCCATTGTCCGGCCTGCAGTAGTCGTTGTCGTTGATGATGTTTGCGTAGTCGTCGTCGTTGTGGCCACCAGGGGATCGAGTAGACGCGAAGTCGGTGCTTCCGACTCTCTATGGTGTTGTTGATCTCGAGACTTTTCTTGATGCTGCTCGTATCTTGGAAAGATACCGCTTCTCGTAGAATCTTCCGTCAAGTGAACGTTTCCTGATCGTTTCCACAATAGCTCTCCGGTTGCTTTAGACAAGCCCGCGACCGTTCCGTCTACGGCATTCACAATGATCACGTCTTTTCTCCTGTGGAATGACTGAGTTTTGGACTCCACTTCCTCAGTATTTTCTCGAAAAGCTTCTTTCCGTGCTTCCACGGAACTCGCAAAGGCTGTGCCAGCTGTGTCGCGGTTGACGAGATGAGAAGCATCCAAACGTGTCGACGGGACGGCTGTTCCAGATGCGGTGTGATCGACTGTGCTCGCATCCGCAAAGGCACGCTGCGGTTGTCGATTCTGCTGGAACAACGCAAGACCCAGTACTAAGCAAGACTGAAAGAACATGACCTTATGTGACCGATGTCTCCGCCTAGAAGGAAGCTCAACTCGTGGAATTTCCGGCTCCAGGCGGTGCCGAGCGGTTGGAAGTACCCCCATTTAGTTGTTGGTTATGCACCCTTTTAGCGTTCTTCCATCCACAAAAAGTGCACGGGAAAAAGGTTGTGTTCTGTTCAGGTAGGAGGGCCTGGATAGAATGCTCGGAGGCTGGCTGGCACTAGGCAGCGTTTAGCTTGACCGGCAAGTTCTTCTGTGAAAGGTCAATAGTTAACGTACCCTCATGGTCGCGACTGGTTGACGCGAAACTGTCTCGTGGCGATGATGACATACGATAACGGGTCCGTGTGCTAACCATCCTGGTGAAACAAGTACAGTCGCAGGCCAGACTTGTTTCGGAACTGACAGCGAAATTCAAATCAGGAAACGTGACTTGAGACCTTTTCGGGACAGACTGACGGGTTTCCTGCAGACACAGCACAGGAAGACTCACCATCTTTCCTACTCAATGCTTCCCATCACAACAGAGGCCAAACCGACGATGATGAGAGTGATCCGCCAATCTACTCCATCTCGTAGTCCCCCAACGCTGACCATTCTTTCCTTGTTACTTTGCTTGGATATACCTGGATCTCAAGCGGTTCGACATCCCGTGTCTGCTTTCTACGGCTCACCCTCGCATCACCGACCGACTACGACGACAACCCTTCGAAGAAAATCGAACGACTTCCCCGCGTTTCCGTCGGCACGGAACCAAACTCGGGACAAAACAACGACAATAGCCACAACACTCAAAGCGAATCCATTCGAAAGTATGAAAACTTGGAACGATGGCAAAACGATCGCGATAGAGCGCTGCGTCTTACCCCTCGACGCTAGTCTGCACAAGGGGTCCTCGGGTCGAGTAGGGGTGCTGGGCGGGAGTGCCCGCTACACGGGAGCTCCTTACTACGCCGCAATGGCTAGTTTGCAGGCCGGAGCGGATCTAGCCTTCGTCTTTTGCGCACAAGAAGCGACTCTGCCGATCAAATCGTATTCGCCAGAACTCATGGTGGCACCCGTCTACAGCGCATCCGATTTCGATCCGGTTGTGAAGGAGTACTACGATCTAGCAGAAAAAGAGGACAGTATTTCCGTTGAAGACTTTCTGGAACAGCACGATACAGCCCAGCGGTTGGTGGATGATATGGTGAATGAAATCGGCGACATGCTTCCCAAGCTGCACTGTCTCGTAGTCGGACCAGGCCTCGGGCGGTGTCCGCTCGTCATGAAAGCAGTGGCTCGCGTTTTGGAATTGGCGCGCTCGCAGCAGCTCCATCTTGTGCTTGATGCCGATGCCTTGTACATGATGAGCTTGCCAGTCTACCGATCCAGTTTGAAAGGTTATGACAGACTAGTCTTGACGCCGAACGTGGTCGAATACCAACGACTGTTTCCCAAAAGTGAAGACAACAACGGTGAAACGATGGAGGATGCGAGCGACGAAGAACTCGCTGCCGCCACGATTGTAAGAAAAGGAGCAGAAGATAGGATAATCGTGGATCAAAGACAGGTCATGTCCTGTGGCGAAGAAGGAGGTCTGAAACGATCGGGTGGGATCGGAGATGTTCTGGCTGGGACATTAGGGACCTTTACCTCCTGGCACGCAATCTTATTGGATAGGGAGGCAGTGAGTACAGAGGATCTCCCTCTATCTTGCTGGACAGCCTGTTGTGCCGTCAAACGGGCAACTAAACGTGCGTTTGACGACAAGCGCCGGGCTATGACGGCTCCCGACGTTTTGCATCATTTGGGGCAGGCCCTGGATGAAATGACTAGAGAGGACTAGCCGACAAGATCAATTTTAAACATAGTGTGTATAATCAAGCATATGTTACAATATAGGTAGGTTTCTCTTGTTTGGTCAAATGGCCCGGGCTTGTCGTCCAATTTGTACAGCTAGATTCAAGGTTGCCTGTCCAATATCCGACGGGTGATAGCGTGATAGCTCGTGTGTTTCAACGATAGACAAAAAATCTAGCTGGCATAATAAAAAAGCGAACACTGTCTTGACAGTGGAAGTATTTGCAGATCGATAGAAGCGAACGCCCCGTCAGAACTTCATTCCAAACAAGACGTACATTTTACTGACACGTTAAACCCGACACCAACAACGTCCGGCTGAGAAGCTTACTGGTGTAGTTGTAAATGAGAACAGCAGTGATTTTGCTATTCATTGTAAGCCCTGGTCCGATAGGCCCAAAAAAATTTTCGCGAACTTGTCATTACTCGAGTTCGGACGACCAAAGATCAATCACATGAATAGTGAGCTTTCTGCTACAGCTATGAAAATTCTGCAGATATTGCCGTTCTCCACATCTTTTTTGGAAAGCCAAGCATCGGACCTGAGCAATGTAGTGAACCAGGTCACCGAATTCTATTCGTCTTCTTTGAAATATGGTGACTACGGGTTGGCTACACTGGCATTTATTGCGGCCATCGTAACAGTGCCGTTGGCCTTCGTCAACCATCACTATTCTGACTCGGTACGTCACGTCATATAGAGTCGTCAACCTCCTACCCTCGACACCGCTGGAACTAAACCACGGCTTTTTGACCCCGTTCTGTAGGTCGGCTACGGTTACAGTATATTCTTTCAGGGACTCTTTTTGCTTGCTTCGTTTTCATCGGAGCCCACTTGGCTTGGCAACGCCTTGGTCATCGCCCTCATCCTGTACGGGTTTCGGCTTGGTTCTTACATGCTGGTGCGCGAATGGTCTGGCTATAAACCTTGGTTGGACAAAGATCCTGTTTTAAAGACCGGACGTTTGTGGTGGTCTTCCCTGCTGGCGGTTATGTTTGCAATGATGACAAGTCCGGTTCTGTACTCTCTACGAAATCCACCAGGACCGAAGCTCCAGCCGTCACTGTGCGTGGCATGGATAGGTACCACGATAGCTTGGATAGGACTTGTTTTAGAAACGGTAGCGGATTATCAAAAGTTTCGGATCAAACTACAATATCAAGAGAACGAGAAAAACGACGACTCTCCTCGTCAAATTTTCCATGGTCCTGTAGCCGGAGTATACCGGCTTTGTCGACATCCAAACTATGCGGGAGAACTACTATTCTGGATAGGTATCTGGACAGCGGGCTTACCCTCGTTTGCGAACTCCATGTCGGCATGGTTGTGGGCCACTACGGGCCTCTGTGCGGTAAGCAGTGTGATTTTATTCGTGGCGACGCCTCACGTCGAACGGCAACAAGCGCAAAAATATTCCGGACAATTTCTATACGAGAACTGGAAACGTGAGGTCCCATCCGCCGTATTTCCGTGCGGCTCGTGGAGACTACCCTCGAGAGAACCGGAACGAGATATTGGTAGTTTCTACCAGTAATAGAGGCAAAATTGCAACGCGTAAAGAAATCTAAGGCCGGGGTAGTAAAAAACTAACTTTTCGTATAATCATACATATGCACTGCGCTCGAAATGATCTAGTTGAAATCTTCCTGGTAGGTTTGATGGAATTCTTCGGCAGACTCGATCATAGCCCTGGCTTTCTCGCAGGAGACTTCCTTGCTCCACTTGGAAACGGACAAGTCCCCGAACCTGTTATAGACCGTGGCGGCAAACGCTCCCAAGCAAGATCCAGTTTGAGGATCTTCCAACATGATGACCATTCGGTAGTTCATGCCGGCAACAACCTGCTGATACGCCTTGGCAACTTTCATTTTCGGAGAGCTTGTGCTCTCCGTCGACTGCTGCAGCTGCGGAAGAAAGGAATACGACTCCGTGGCTTCGGAAAGTTTGGACACCGCGAACGCCGCGGAAGATTGAACGCCTTCATCGGTGAGATCTTGGACAGGGGAGTAGCCTCCGGGCATATTTCGTCGTTGCATTAATTGAGGTTTGTCGAGAGTAGCAGATGTGGAAGAAAATGAGAGCGAGACGAAAAACAGAAAAAGATGCGACAAGAAGACTTTCATGGTGTGTTCTGCAACTCAGAGTTCTCGGTTTTGTGGGATCAAGTTGTCGCTGTATGCGGGCATGGTCCACGGTTTCTGCCGCCCTGCTTCGAGCCCTCTAAAAGTAGGTACCGCCGTATCCAATTTGGGTCGTGATGACAAAAGAAACCAGTCGTCTTTCAGGAATTGTTTTCACGATGGTGAGGTCATCGTATGACATTTGTGTCGTTCTCTCCCTCCGAGAGCTATACGAGAAAATCGTCTGTTTGGTAGAATGACCCAGCGGATGATATATATCTTTTGATGTATCAGGGACATATACTTCTTGTGCATGAACAGAAAGGCAATGTCTACATAATTTTGTTATGTGATGTCTCAGTAAAAGAATATATAACGAAACAGAGGATAATATGCCCGTTGAAATTCCTGCACTGCCCCTGGGGTAGCGAAAATGTTCGATTTATGACTTTCTCTGGCATTTTTGGCTTGGGCTAGAATGCCTGTGAATTGTATTTACAGTACGAATGTCGAAATTATGGGTGAGCATAGTACAAATGAAAAAAGAGCTTAAATACAAAAAACATAAAACGTATTGGGCCTCCTATTATAAAATTTTGTTGAGTGCATGATGGTCAAATAAGTTCTAGATTGCAATAAGGCGCTTTTCGACCACTTTCATTTAACAAAATCGACCGCCTTTAACGACCAATAAGATACTGGACAATATTTTGCCGTCACATTGCACAATTTCTAGCGGCAACGGATGGCATTTGAGTCTTTTCGAAAGATGCGGGACAATTTGTGTAGTCGTGGCCACAAAATGAAAGGTCAAGACCTACTAATTATACAACGGAAAATTGCGAAAACTAAAGAAGACTCCCTCCTTTTAATGACTGATTTCCAGCCTTTTGGCTCTAGGTCAGCATCCGATACCGTGAAAAGCCTACCGTCACGCTCATTGAAAAGGCGGCGTTTCTCTTTTAGTAGTCGTCCCAAATTTGGCCCCTATCCACACAATTTCAGCGAGGACCTGCTCTTCAATACCGTAATCTTCATTGCCTCGATCTTTTTACCTTCTATCACTTCACATTACCAGTATGAGCCAAGTCGCTTGCTATTCAGTCTCTGTCGCGGCTCCTTGGGACGACTTGGACTTCGAAACCAGCGATTCGATACTTGCTGATGTTGATGTTGACGACGATGATTTTTTCATTCAACTCGACGAGACGCATGAATCGATAACGACGTCTTTGGATCTCATTTACGACGAACACGAACCTTATCTCCCTATGCATGAAGGCACTCCTTCATACTTGAACGACATCGATGATCGGGCCGTGTCTCCTGCCCCCGATCAAATGATTTCCTTCAGTGACTCGGCTCATCGTGTGACCCCTGATTTGACGCCAAGTCATCGAATCGAAGTTTCCCGGATGGACGAGCTCAAAGAGCAATACCGACGAACTTTCAAGAAGCTGGCGAAGTCTATGCGTCAATCGGACGCCACTCGCTCCATGATCAAGCGCCAAAAGCGCTTAATGTCTCCCACCGTCTACGTGCAAAGCAATGCTGCTGGCGACGATGAAGACTTCTTTTCCAGTCCTCGCTGTGTTGCTCTCGAGGCGTCCCGACGAAAACTCTTCCGTCTCATTGCAAGCAGCTGATAAAGACATTTATTCTTTCAGTGGAATTCAACGATTTCCATTGTGGCATTCTTGCTTGCCCAGTGGTCACTCCTGCAACAAGAGATGCAGAGTCAGTTCAGGACTGGATCGCGCATTCTGTTCGGCGTTGCCATTGTACCAGATATCGAAAACCATCGTATGAACAGTGTTCGTTTTTCCTTCACCACCAGAGTTTGATTTGGCAGTGTTACAACAAGGTTTATGTGTGTACATACAGATAACTTTAAATACCCCTTTGGTGCACATAATCTATTCTTGCTTTGGCGCCAACGCGAGAATTGTAAACCGCACTTCATCGGGATCCCGTTGCATAAAGGTCTGCACGACTTTACAGGCGTCCGCCAGCAACGTCGCCGATGTCGTCGGTCCGTGCGCGACGGGCGCTTCTTTACGACCATCGAGTTCGTAGAGTTGATCATTCACGTTGACAAGTGCCACAAAATGAGTGACAAGCTGATCGTCGAGATTACCCCGATCAGTTTGGTTGTTTTCCGCCGAAGTCGCTTGATCGTGGAGCTTGGCAATTTTGGCATCGCGTTCGAGAATGTCGGCTTTGCGAACGGGATCCAGTGGATTGGGGCAATCTTCTAAAAATCCGTGTAACCAAGAATCAGATGGAAAGATTCGTAGCGGCTCGGGGACGTTGAGCAGTGTGTGCAAAAGGCCAATGGTACCACAAGCATTCCCGATGCGCTGTTTTGTAAACCAGACTTTATCCATATCTTGCGGTGCGAGATTGTCCTGGCCGTAGAACGATTCTTGCTTTTCGGTAAGGGGGTACAGCATAAGAACGGCAACGACTGGTTGTGGTATCATCTGTAAGGCCCAGTCTTCGGTAGAAAAGACGTCAACGAACTCGTAAAGATCCGTGTTGAATCCGAGCTTGGCTACGTATCCGTTCATCAAGGAAGGGTTTGATTCCAGGGGAAACCATTTTTGCTTCGACATTGTGCGGTTTTCTAGAGAGGGAGGGCAGGAGTCCAGGAAGACACGATAAGCAATCCAGAGGGCAATGGCAAGGGATGCACTGACCATGGAGCACAAGGCAGGTAGGCAGGTAGGCAGGCAGGCAGGCAGTGTTGCTGGTAGGAACCTCCTTCGCAGCCCAAGACAATTTTCGCGAGAGGCGTGACTTTTTCGATGGGTCCGAGAAGGCCAAAGAAACCCGGCTTTGGAATCTATCGATTTCGGACGGTGGTGCCAGACGCCCGATCCCGGCTTTTGGTCGTTCATCGTTTCCGTGACTCTATCAACATGTAAGATTGACGTCCCTCTTCTTCCGTGACGTCATAGTCTATAGCTCGCGGTCTTGCTATTCGTCCGTATCATCATCATCGGGTCCCCGCCGAATGAGAGAGAGAGCCCTAACTGTCAAACGCGCCCCCGACGACTTCGTTCCGTCCCGCTGGCTCAGACGGATTCGCAGTCACAGTCAACCGTCTTCCGGACGCTACCAACACACCGCCGCACGACAAGACTCGACCAAGAGAAACGAGTCTGTAGGAGAGGATTACACTCCTACGGTACCGCTGACGGCAACTGCAATTGACCGCAGTACAAGCATACATGCATACATGCACAAACACAGACACATAGCACATAGTATTGACAGTATGAGACTATTGCACCGACAACGGAGTGTTTCTGGAAGCCTCCTTTGCGTTCTGCTCGTTTTTCTTTCGGCAGTTTCCAAATGTCAATGTTTCTCCACGCATAGTTCGAGTAGACGAGACTCTTTGCAATTGCCTTTGCAATCAACAATGCCACTGAAAGTCGCTGCCGCTCCCATATTGGAAGCGTCTCCGCTAGTAATAGAGCCAACGAATCCCAAGGTGGGGGTACTACTACTGAATCTCGGTGGACCCGAGACCGGGGATGATGTCGAAGGTGCGTTTGCTGTCAGTCCATCACCAGTAGAAAGGCGCGAGATGACGGATTACCCTCTGCTATTATCATCATCATGATAGTCATTATCATCATGGGATCTCCATGGACCAAACGTTGACTGTATCTCACTTTGTTTGTTCCGTAGGTTTTCTGTACAACCTCTTTGCCGACCCTGATATTATTCGACTGCCGGGACCGTTGGCACCGTTGCAAAACTTGATTGCCTTGTTCATTTCCAAACGAAGAGCTCCCAAAAGTAGAGCCGCCTACGAATCCATCGGAGGAGGCTCCCCGATTCTCAAATACAGTAACGCCCAAGCCGATTTACTGTGCCAGAGTTTGCAGCGTCGGTACGGTATGGACGTCAAAGCCTACATAGGCATGCGCTATTGGCATCCTTTTACGGAAGAAGCACTGGACCAAATTCAAAACGATGGAATCGAAGCTTTGGTTATACTGCCTCTCTACCCACAATTTAGCATTTCCACCTCCGGAAGCTCCTTGCGTGTGCTACAGGAAGAATTTTCGAAGCATTCCGAGAAGTACAGCAAAATGATGCACACCGTGGTCCCTTCTTGGTACGACCGTCCCGGTTATGTCAAAGCGATGGCAGATCTGTTGAAAAAGGAACTCGACAGCTTTACTGATGCACAAATCGCTGAAGCGAAGCAAACCTCACCCGATCAAAAGCCCCTACACGTGCTTTTCTCGGCCCACGGCGTACCGCAAAGTTACATTGAAGCCGGCGATCCGTACCAACGTCAAATCCAGGAATGTGTCGCTAAGATTAGTGCCGAACTACCCGACGAAAATGTACAAGTCCACCTTTCGTACCAATCGCGCGTTGGTCCGATCGAATGGTTGAGACCGTATACGGACGATGTCCTGCCGGAACTGGGCGCTTCGGGTGTCCGTAATCTTGTGGTTGTTCCAATTAGTTTTGTATCCGAACACATCGAAACCCTGGAAGAAATTGATATCGAATATCGCGAGTTGGCAGAAGAATCAGGCATATCCAATTGGCGACGGTGCCCCGCACTCAATACGGATGCCACATTTATTGATGATATGGCTGATTTGGTCGTGGACGCTTTAGCGGAACCGGCTCAGTCCGTAACTGAAGCCTGTGTCGCGAACATGGTGGGCGACGTGGAATTACAGCCTTTAGACGAGCGGTTGGGTATCAATACCGGTGGTGTTCAAGGGGTTGGTGCCGAAGGACTATTGTACCAAGCCAAATTGCAAGAGAAGGAACGAGTGAATGCGCGGGTAGCCATGATGGGAGTGCTGATAACGCTGATGGTAGAATTGGCGACGGGCAAGCCATTCACCCAAATGCTGGCGAGTCTATCGGGAAAGTAAGAAGCTCTGTTATAACGAGCTTACGTAACTGAAATGAGCGCAGCCCTGGTCTGAAAATATAGACAGCTTTCCTGTGTAGCTGCTGTATAGATAACGAATGAAGAAAAGGACGTGTGCATTCTTAATACCAAAGACGAGATGTGAGCGAGAGATGGTTTCTGTCGTGTGCTATAAATGGGTTCCTGATGTCCTGGAGGACCACCGTCAATGCTTCCTCTGCAGCGGACGCTCTAGGTAAAACACTGGCGACAAGAGGCCTATCACAATACTTTTATTGAAGCAGTCAATTGAATGTGCATTTGAGAGAGATTTGAGGATAACGTAGGCGGAGAGAAAAATTTAGTTGATGAAATATTGAATCGTATGTTAAAAGATCCGCCTGCGACGCGTGTGTCTCTAGTTGACGCCAAGGTTGGGATCTAGCGGGTCCATCCTGAAGACGCTGCCTGCTTGTGAAACCTTTTGCATGAGGTTCCTTTGGGAGGAATTGTTGTGGCTTTGCTCCTTGCCTAGGCCCTTGTCAGTCTTCTTCTTGACCTGCTTTATTTTGTCCGACCGGTTTTCATCGTGGTCCAAACCCTGCACTCCTGTCGACGACCAATGAGATTCGGCAGAACTGTTACTACTACTGGTCCGAGTGCCTCGCCGGCCAAAGGCCGAAGAAGGATGACCGGACGTAGCATCCACAACCATGACAAAGAGGGTTACCACGATGCAAGAGAGAGCTTTCATTGGAGCTACGTGATATCTATTCTAAGTAGAGAGAGCGTGTGCTGTGCTGACGGTGATTGTGATGACTTACACTAAATTACTTGTCGAGTGTTCCTTTCTATCCTCAACAGATTCTGCCAGAGGGTGAGTGTCAAAACGTGCTTTGGGCTTCGCTTTCTGCCATCTCGCTTGATCAAAGAGAATTGGTATCTTTCGGCGTCACATCGGTGTCGGAATGGGACAGATTACCTACGTCCGGACCAGACGATCAAGGAAACGCTCCTTCGGAATTTGGACGCATGGCTACCTTTCGAATACCGTATTGTTTGACTTCGAACTATCACCTTTGCGGCTCCATTCTCAGCCGCTACTCTAGTAGACAGACGCTCACCTCACAAATTATGACCTAACAGAAAGCAGCTCACAAAATCTCTGCTTCATCCATTCAACAAATCCCGTCTCATTGATATGATTTAAACCAATATATGTGAGCTGCTGTGCATTCTTATGTGAGTTACTCGCTCACATTCGTAGATCGAAAGCGAAAAATAGTAATCTTAAAAGGTGGCCCAAAGGTGTGAAGTCGCCTATTTACGTTGATCGGCGTCGCTTGTTTAATTTCTGCTTTGGTTTCTTTTCCGACTGTACTACGAGTTTTTTCGGGTCCGCTTCAGCCACTGCCTTGGCTGGTTTATTGCGTGTTGATCGCTTCGGACTTTTATCGGGTGGTGACACGATGTCGACGTTTACGTCATTCACCGATCCATCCGAATGCTTTCTCCTTCTATCTTTTTTCGTCTTCGACCCCGTGCTCTCAACCGATGCAATCGAGTCTTTGCGCGTTTTCTTGGCGAACTTGGATCCCGAACGATCCACATCATCCGTTAATTCCTTCCGCCTTTTGAGCTGGGCACTTTCACTATTCTCACAAGCAACCGAGTCCACGCGATTCGTTTTCGTACTTTTCGCCCCTTCACTTCCGATCGATTCAACAGACTCTTTGCGAGCATTCTTGTTCCTTTCTGCTGCCATTGCATCCAATTTTTCTGTCTCCTTGCTTGTAACTTGATTAGCCGAGGCCTCATAGCCAGGAAAATCGTAATCGATACCCAATTCCTTCAGTGTTTCTCTCTTTTTGCGCTCCCGAGAAATGAGCCGTGTCGTAATATCCTTTATTTTTTCCAAAGCCAACACCCGGCTAACTTCCTTCTTGGCCCTTGGTGCGTGCGCAAAGAACAGTCGACGATGAACTTTTTCGGGAGGAATCACGTGGCAAACCAAACGTTTTTGGCCGAACAAGATGTATCCCGAGAGTGTATCGGCCACAATGTTGGCCACGTCCGGACGTTGCATTTCCACAAACCCGTATCCTTTCCCACCGCCAGTCTTTTTCGAACGCGCCAAACGTACGTGCAGGACCTTGCCGAATTGCTGTAAGAACTTCCAAATTTCTTGTTCCTCAAAGTTGGGAGGTAGATGACCCAGGTACAAGACTGTTCCAGGCTTGTTCCGACCCTTCTTGCCGTGTTTACCGGCGGCTTTGCCCTTTTTCGTTTTCGCTAACGCAGCATCTTCTTCTGCTGATTTCTGAAGCCCGTCATCATCCTCGCTATCCCAATCGGGACCTGGTAGTCATAGTGCAAATTACAAAAGAATGAGATGTAGTACAACGCGTTGGTAGGCATCGAAAGAAAACGGGAACATACCATCTAAAGAACTTAGTTTGGCCTGTAAGGCTTTTTCTTGCTCTTCAATCAGAGACATGACAGAGCAGGGAAGACAACAAAGGGATTAGCAACAAAGCAGGACTGTTTACAAGGCAGTGTGAAGGTCGACGACATCTAGTGTTGCATCCGTATCCTCGCGGAAAGAACAACCGGAGAAGCTCTCGGCTTGCCTTTTTCGGTTTTTCCATTTTTGGTTGGAGAGCGTGATCAATTTTGAGATCGGCTGACGCAAAGACGGAAATGCAAAAAACGTTGACAACAATCTTTTTGAATTCACAATCAGCGAGCTTCATAGTTGAATTTGAACATGCTTTCAAAGTCAGTCAAACCGTTCGCTATTTTATACGGAGGCCACGGTCCGGTACTCGTAATATTCAGTCCGACATGTCTTTTTTTAGATAATGGAAGTCATATTCACATAGACGCACAAAAAACCGTTTCCTCTTTTTTTTCCCCAACTGAGTAACTGTAAATCTCACCATGGCAAATTCACAATCATCGACTCTCGGTGTGTGAATATTCTCATTCGCTAGCCATCATGGCACCAACTTTTAGTCTACAACAAAAAAGACAGCTGAGACGGGTGAGGCGGCCACGGACCAGAAGAACATATCTTCCATTGGCGATCTTCAAAATCTGCTGTTTACTGTTCGGGCTTTCGTTTGTGACCTATTCCATCATTCTGTTGCGGAGTAAAAGCGAGTTTGTTGGTTCATCGTCCCGGAGCAGCTTACGGACTCCCTGGATCCTAACGCACGAAGAGAAGCTGCAAGCCGCCAAGCGAGACTTCGGCAACGATCGCTATCTATTGTTTACTGACCTTAAAATAGGGCAAGGCACGGGTAATATTATGGCGGGACTATTGGCGGCGCATCTTTTGGGTGACGAGTTTGGACGTACGGTCTGTGTTCACAAAACCTACAAAGAGTTCCATTTGGCCTTTGAAGCTGCACATCCCGAAATTTCGCAAAACTGTCCCGCTATCGTCAACGAGATACCTTTTCCCACGGCTGACCAATTCGCTGGTCGATTCGTGCGACTCGTTAACTTTGGTAGGCCACCGGACGAGTGTGCCTTGCAAAAATTGTTGGCGTCTGATCACCGAGTGATTCTCTTGGAAGCAAACACGTATCCCCGCTGGTCCAAGGTCCCAGACAATTACTTTTTCCGTTTTTATCGACCCCGCCAGGAACTATTGCAGATTTTGCCGTACCAAACTGCGCCTCACACGGTCGTTCATCTGCGGGCACCTGACGGAGAGGAAGACAAGCGCAAAGGATTGGATCCAAAATCTTTGCAAAGTCTTGGTGTTGCTCTACCTCGAGACACATACTTAGTCTGCAATCGGGTCGAGTGGTACACTTCATTTGAACGCGATTTCGGTTGGTCTCATCCCAACTGGCATACCGTTGTCCATTCGGCTCTGCGCATTACATGGGGTACGCGCCAGGAATACAAGGATCCGGATGAGGGTCTCGTAAGTTGGGCTTTCAATCAAGACAAAGCGACAAGAATACGACAAACGTTGCAGATGTTTGCGGATTGGTATACGATTCTGACGGCCCAGAAGGTTTATCACACACATTCGGACTTTTCCGTTTCCGCGATTCATTGGCAAAATATCGATTCTCGCAGTATCGCTGGCTACAACATTGCCGAGCAGCGGCTGGTGTTGTCGGAAGAGTCCTGGCGAATCGAAGGCGATACCCCGCGTTTGGTAGACCGCCGGCTGGAGGCTGACGGCATCGGCCAGTTGAGACTATGCAATGCTTACGGAGCAGACCGGGACCCCCTAGCGGCATTTGATGACGATGATGAACGGTTATCGAAGAAAAAGAGAATACCCCTGGCGGATACACGTGCAGTTCCCGGGGCATCGACACCTCGAGGCGCCATCCCTGTACGCCTGGATGTGAAGGCACTGGTCCACGCCCAGTGAGACAGGATTAATGATAGTTTTGGTTGTATGTTCTTTATTCTTATTGTATTCGTAAAGTAAGCGCTCGGAGGAGATTGACTAGAGCTGCCGTAGCCCGAGGGTTTTTACCGCATAATAGTTTTAGGGTATTGGTTGAAGAGTAGCTTTTTCGTAATGATCCCAGTTACCTGGTACGATGTTGTGTCGTTGTCGCTATCTACATCCTTTCTCAGTACGCAGAATGGTTGCTTCAACGTTTCCACCTTTCCCTTGAGACGATGACTTCCCATTACCATCACCGGATCCTGGGAACGAGCAAGAAAGGTGTAGAGTGAGATTTAATTGTGAACGAAAGTCAGCAGGCCCAGAGACCGAGTGATCTCCACACCGTGAAAGAACCCTCAACGGAACCTACCGCATCTACAAACTGCACAGATCCTAATTCGACTTGACCTGGACCAACCAAGCAGTCGCTCGTTGGATTTTCTTTGCCGTCAGGGGATTCCTTAGGCCGAATGAGTTCCCCGTTGAGCTCTAGGACGGCCCACTCGGGAAGGTCGCCATCGGAATGAATTGGAATCAACACGGGTTGTTCCGACTCGTCAGTGGAGCCAAAAGCGGTGGCGTCTTCCATAGTTCACGGGACGTCGTCGACCAAAGCGAGGACGAATGCAGCAACGTCCTTTCCATGCGACAGATTGGGAGACATTCGGCGCGATTGCCTGCCGTTGTGCTACAATGGCGTCGCTTTGGCGCCTTGTTGGTTATGTTAGTGTCATTTTAGATAGGGTCGGGTATTGGTTTCCTCCGTGATCCATTGAGTCGTGGGATGCTTCCTGTACGACATAATTTTTAAATATGACCAATACTTGAAAATATCAATCAGGTACTCAATTTTGGGTAGAATCACTTCCCCACGGCCAACCGAAATGGATGGATTTGGATCGGCATGAAATGATACGAGAGGCTTTCTCTTTGTGTGCGAGACGGCAAGAAAACGGTCTCAGCGATCACTCACAGTCCCTTTGTACAAAGTGCGCCGATCCTTGTTGAGGATATATTTACTATATATGTCGTATTAAGAGAAGCCTTTTGGCAAAGTGGCTAGCTCGGCCATGACCACGAACACGGAATGGCCGAGACCTCGGTGGCGTAGGCGACGATCCCTCCGATCCTTTCGTAGTTTTAGACGCCTGGAGATGTTGACACTTTTGCTCCTCCGAATCGTGCTTTTGGAAGCACCATTGTTGCTTTCGTTGGCACTGCTTTTAACGACACATGCTTTGGAACTATACATCCACCAAGTCGTCGAACCGGACCTCCAAGCCCGACAGTCGAGCAAGCGCTTCCGGGATGGCTCGACCTGCTTAGAGACAACGGGGTACAGGAACACTATGCAAACGCCAACTGTGTATCCAACAACCGCTTCGGGCCCGGCGCTTTGTCCGCAACAACTTCCCGAATTGATCTCGCGATCGAAGGCCGACCTTCTACGGGGCTATATTCTCGGCAGCTTATCGATGGATGAAGATATCGCTATCTCACACAGGACAAACGTAGTGGGTGAACAGTCATGGACCCTTGTTGTAGATGAGCATCCAGCGGTTTCGCTATTTCTTGAGGAACTCTTCAATAATCCATTCTTGGACGCTTTGCTCAAGCAACTACTTGGCGACGACGCTGCCGTCGTCGGATTTCGCGTCTCCGTAAGCCCGAGCACAAAATCATTGGAGCAGGAATCTGTCCCTAAACTTGCTTCTGAGGAATCCGGCCGAATCACAGCTGCCACGTTGACAATTCCTCTCCACGACTCCAACGTTGTCACCAGCTCAGGCGAGCTCTCCCCCGAGGTGCCCATTTGGCCGACTAGTAGCGGCCATTTGTGTATTCACAGTCAACCAAGCGCGCGTTCTTTGCCGTACATTGATTTTGGTGGTAACAAAACTTGAAACCAATTGTTCAAATTGTTTTGGGCTTCACGCCCCGACCTCAACGATGTATCTCTGGTTTCAAAACATCATTACCACCTATACTTAACACATCTCATTTGCATTGGACGCAATGGGGGCATACTGTATCCGACTGGAGACAGCCTTGTCAACACATGGCACAGCCGTGGCAAACGCTAAAGAGTGTGGGGTGGTACAAATCTCCTCTTTCTCAATGGGGATGGGACTATGTCACGGTTGCTTCGGAATCTATCGCGAATAATGAGTTCGGATGGACGAATGCTGACTTTGACACATTCGTCCAAAACAGTGGCTTACACACTCTGTCTTCAAGCTTACAGAGCGAGTTGCGGATGGACGCTGATGTGTCGAACATATGGCTTAGGTACATCGTCGGTGCAATGCTTCTGTGCAGAAGTACTCTCAGTCAAGCCCACCATGTCTTGCTATTGAGCTATACTTTCTTGTTATCGGTAGAGCTTTTCCGCTATTTCTACACCCGTTCTACCGCTAAACACCACTGTCTGGCGGACGAAATGGGACGACCTGCATGGTATAGTATTCGACGGGTAGTGTTTTGGTACGCAGCTACGTGCACGGTTTATTCGCTAATGGTGCAATCTATCTCTCATTCTTTACTAAATCATTGACTAAAACGCTAAGCGCCCCTGCGTCCACGCAAACTTTACCTTTAGCTTGTTTCTACACTCATCGAAGGTAGTAAGTTGATTTTCGCCAACGGATACAGTCGAATCGAGCTCTCGTCGTACGACGACATTTGTCGAGAAGCCGCACCGGATTGTTTTGCCTTAATGGCGTACGGTGACAAGCCGACGGAACTTACGTCGGTCGACATAAGGGATTCGTCCTCCAACCTCGTTTTTACAAAGGGTCGATCAGTAGGAAAGGGTGTAGTTTTCTCCGGAGTCGTTTTAACCATCTTCCGTACCAGTGGTTCCTTCAAAAGCAGCTGAATGCATTCTTGATGCGATATAGTTCCAGTACTTTCGTAGACGGGCGCTGTGCAGTCAAAAACACCGTCAACGACTTCGTATACTTGCTTTGTTTCGAGCACCCGATCGCCAAAGAACGAAGCTGTCAATGTAATGCCTGATGAGGAAAACGAATGAAAAGAGGCGGGGTGGTCAGAATCACCTTTTCTAATTCGATGTGTGCTATTACGCGACGCGATTTGGTCTTTCACTTACTCTTCAGGAGATTTACGAGTTCATTCGTAGTAATCAGTTCGCTTTCTTCCAGATCGATAATTTCCATTGCGAATTTCAAAACATCTGCCAAGGAGTGGTTTGGACAGGCAAGGACACAAAACCCAGCAACAAAGTCTTGTGCCGGTACGATCGAATCTCCCGTGAGATCCCACATGGCAAAAAGAGCATCTAGGATGTCTAAATCTGGATAAATTGCTACTCTTGCCTTGGCGACAGCGATGGCAAAGAAATGACGTCGTATTTTCCCCTCCTGGTTGGTTAATGCCAAGACTTCATTCCGAATCTGCACTACTTGATTTTTGGTAATACTCATGTAATTGGAAACGGCCACCGTAGCCAAGTTCTGCCCTGATGCACTGACGAGATTGCCCATCCTTTTTCAATTTCAACTGCACGTAGTGAACACAATAGACAAACAGAGTGTTCTGTTTAGAAGTGCACCGCCCGTCGAGTAGGATAGCCGGAATGTGCCGGTCCTTTATATACTGTCAATCAAAACGATCGTCGTCAAAACTGTGAGGTCGGGTCCAACCGTTGTGCTGCTAGCAGATCCCAATGGAAGAGTACGTTGCGTTTTCATGATGGATGCCTGGAAACCCAACGCATTTAATTAACAGAGGAAACTCATTCTTTGCACCTCTCGGACCTCTGAAACAGATATAGAGCGTTTCGTACCTGTGAGATTAACTCTGTACTCTGTGTGAGGGAGAGATGAATTCATTTTGAAAGTCACAGCTGTCTCTGTTGGCGAATCCGTGCATTCCGTTGAATTCTAGTAATTATGGATAAATTGGAAATCTTCTCTTCTATTTATCATGTCGTATACTTGCAAAAGGATTTATCTAACAGTTAGCTGAAGGCTGTCGTCACGAAGGCGATATGGATTGGACCCACGCAATTAGAACGACCACCGAAAGCAATCTTGCAGCATACGATGGAACGAGAGTACCTGTTTTCTCTTGTAGTAAATAGGTAGTGCTCGAGTTGACTGTGAAATCTTTGTGATTGCTCTCTTCACTGTAGAATCGGACGTCTGATTCGGTCTACGTTTGAAGCTTGCCGAACAACACACATTCTCACGAACGAAAAGCTCACAGTCAGTCTCTCCTGCAGCCATTGCTTACTACTTGGGATACTACAACGTTCACAATGTCAACGAGCAAAAAGCCCAAGTTGAGCGACGAGTTTGAAGCCGTCAAACAGTATCTCCTGGCTTGTACGGTAGTTCCCAAGGAACACCCCGCCATTCAAGCAGCCCTGCATGGCATGGATCAAGAGATCAAACGCCAAGAACGTGACTGGAAGCTTCGTCAAAAGTTTACGAGAGAACGGGAAGAACCCGTTACTATAGAAAAGATAAATCTACCCCCCGTAGACGCCGCCGCACCCAACTTAAGTTCATCTGCCGCTACGACTAAAGCTTCTGGCGGAAGAGTCAAACGCGGCAGTCCCACAATGATAGGTGCTTTGCCGGATGACTGGCATGATGTGTCGGAAGATCAACACGACTCGCCTTTGAAAGACTATACTTCCAACGAAGAGACGGACGTAACAGGTTTGAGCTTTTTGGGGAAGCAACTCGCCAAAGATGCGGTGTCCCTGATGGCACTGCATCAGACGAAGACTAGGTCTCCTGTTGCCGCTATTGCGTTGGGCTTACACGCCGCAATGCTGAGCGATCCTTTGGTATTTGTATGCACGGGGGTTCCTGAACTTTCTCCATCGACCGTTATTAGTAAGGGTTTTGCGGCTCCGATTAGAGAACTTTCGCAGGATCAGTTCCTTCCCACGGACTGGGATAAATCGGAAAAACTGGTTTTGCTTCGTTACCGCAAGCAAAGTACAGGGTCGCTGATCCTTCGTGTGGAAAAGCTGAACAGTGAAGGGTCCTTGAAAGATGTCACGATTGAAATATCCTTGTATCCTACGAGTACTCCCGAGCCACCGAGCAGTTCCTTGATATTTTCCTTGGCGGATCATTTGAATATAGATTCATGGTCGCGAGCCTTGCGACAAGAATCGTCCGTGGCTCCGGCACTGCACTACAAAGCGCTCGGAACATTGCTATCACGATTTGCGCATACCTTTGATCTAGGGTCCGTTGGTGACGATGCCAGTGAACTCAACATGCCGTACGTCGACACTACGATCCGACAGCAGCAACAACAACCACAGAATTTCAGAATTGCTGGCGAATCGCGATTGGATCCACCCGCTCGCCCAGCCTATGTAGACAACCAACCTTGGGACCATGACAGAACGCCGACCATTGAAGACTCATTTCCAGGCAATTATTCAAGGCGGGGTGATTTTTCCGGTGATTTGATGCCGGGTGGTATTACTGGGCCAAACTTTGGGCGCATTGATCCCAGTCAAGGGGGGTCTCTAATGGGACCAAACCATCCTGTCTTTAACGGTGGGATCGGCGGTGTTGGGCCTAACTCGGGCTTTGGCATGCGACCGCGCTTCGATCCGTTTGGTCCTCCGGGAGGTCCCACCGATCCGGAACAAGGTGTACCCGACGGACAACAGCGCAGACGTCCAGGTGGCTCCGGCAATCCCAATCCAGATCATTTGCGACCGCCCAACAATTTGAACAACAACATGTTTATGTAAGAACAAAAGGAGCAAGTCGAGTTTCTTTTTCTCATCGCTGTGTAAATTGTTAATGTAATTTGCTCTCGAAATAAGATTAAATTGCATGGAGAGCTGTTACGCAGCATAGGATCTATTCGATGTAGTACGGTAGTACCTATCTTTCGACGAAAAGTAAACAACGGTACAGTGCAATTGGCAAAACCGTTTGTTTGAATGGTGTGAGTGTGTCCGTGTGGTGGGTTTGTCACTTTTGGAATGGTGCTCTTGGTTTTGCCTGACTGTGACTGTGAGTGGGAACACGAGCGAAAGGCCGTCTCGAGTTCGACAATTTCACCATGGCGATCCTCTCGCGAACTCTTGTCGGGGTCTTAACGGCCACTTTTGCGTGTATTCCTCATGAGACGAATGCATTCCTCAAGCCTCATTTGGGGACAGT